>ENA-OREC01002049-OREC01002049.1-marine-metagenome-genome-assembly--contig:-NODE-2049-length-10808-cov-13.315068_pt1 | contig 10808 bp, 3 predicted proteins | sample MGYA00248626_ERZ508543 | MGnify/ENA primary metagenome ERZ508543 (study PRJEB26211, sample SAMN05518279) | marine metagenome | isolation source: Puget Sound, Washington, USA | host: Bankia setacea... | reverse complement strand
TGGAGTTCAGACGTGTGCTCTTCCGATCTGGGGGGGACTTTTTATATTCTGACACTTCCAATCTTATATTTGTTCCCTGCAAAGATCAAACACTGACGCTGAGCGCGCGACATCACTACTTTGGTACAATTAATCACACATCTAGCTTAGAGAGAACTAAATTTCACAAAATTATATCAGCAATATTTAGACAAGCCTAGCAAGCGAATATTTTTCATGAATTTAGTGATTAAATTTTACTGTCAAGATACCCCTTAATATTTATCAGGAAACAGTCAAGAAAATTCATTCTAGTTTCAACTTATCATACAACAAAAATCAGATAAAAATATATAAAAAATGCATGTCAGCTCGAGTTTTACCTTTCAAATTTATGACCTCACTACATAGGACAGATTTGCCATAATTATGTGTTTTGTTTACATTCCATGATCTAGACAATTGACATAAAACTTTATTATCTTTTCTTAAACAAATATTGCAGGAGAAACATGTTTATGTGGAGGACGCCATTAAAGTTTAAGTGCAGGTAGAGCAAATCATAGGATAGTTCAAGTGCGCTGTGTATCATGGAGGAATTTTAGCAAAGATCGCCCCTTGTTCCTGATATTAGTAAAGAGGCTGTGTAAACCACCAATAGGAGAACTACAGAGTATCTAACTTACTTTTATCAACGCCCAGGGCAAGGTCAAGGCCACGGAAACCTGTGGACTTTAGCGACTGTGTCTTCTTCAACTTCTGGAGATGAATTTGCTTGTAGCTGGCTGAAAAACACAGTAATTTCAACATATGAAGAATATATCGCTATAAACACATTTCTTGTCACTAGGCATGTTAAGCAGTAGACATATTGAGAGAGGGAGTAGACCATTCCTTTATATTAGCAGGAGCATCCCATTTATTTTACCAATTAATAGATTTATCTAATAAAAACCAACTTGTGAACACATAAAGCTCTACTCAGTCTAGACCCCAGGAAGAAATATCCATGAATTTTAAAAATGCATAATTATGTCTATCTTAATGTTATATTCAATAGTCAAGTTTGCAATTAAATTGTTTCGCCTATTTAATTCCAGAACAACAACTCTACTATGTATATACCCAAGAAAGAAAGAAACATGAATTTTTAAAACGCATATGTGTCGATCTAAATGTCTCAATGGCCAAGTTTGTAATTAAAGCTTTTCGCCTATTTTCAATAGCATTAACAGCTCTCTTAGGGTCCAGTCTAATGGCAAAAGCAATCACGTGTTTAGATTTAACCACTTAATAATAAGAAACCAAGAAATTGTACCAAGGACCGTTTTCAGCCACTAAAACATTGTCCGCTCAAAGTGAAGCTTTATATTGAATGCAGATCAGCCAAAGGAGTGAAACAAATGTCAATTTCAGGATCTGTATCAAACAAATCCCTGTCATGACATTTAAGCACTCAAAAGTCATTTATCATAATCCAGAATTGCTGAATCTGCTTCGAGAACTGATTTGCTTGATTTGCAGCTATAATTTTAAGGGAAACAAACTTTAGCCTATCAGTAATGTGGTTCAAGAGCTTAATTCAAACAAGTTTACGTAAACTATTGAGGGAACTAGAGGATCAAGTATAGTGTGGCTGAGGGGGGTATGACGTAGACCAAAGTTGTAATTAAATATCCTCAAGTTGTTAAACAACAATATCAGTGGTACTCTAAATGTCAAACTCGCATGTCAAACGTAACATTCTCAACAACCAAACATTCTAATAAGTTTAGATTTTCTTTCAAATTACCTTGACACTTAAAATGTTCTCCAACCTTTTTTATCATTGAATTTCTCTGACGTTTTTTCATAAAATATAATTTTATATACTAAGACAATCTCACGACATTCATTTCACCCATGAACGAATTGACTATCCATGTATAATACTTGTGTGTAATTGCCTTATATAGCTTTGGAACTTAATTACAGCAGACGTTATTACTCTAGAAAGTTAACAGTTCTAGATAGAGGGCACTACAGTTAATATTGTTTGTTTTGCCGACACATGAATAACTTATGAGCTAATTTTTTTCCATTACAAAGTTTCCATATTATTTCTAAACATTTACATAGAACTCTTGGATGACCCTTGCTGCAATGACCTAAGTATGTTGTGGGTATATCACCGTAATAAAACAATTGATGCATGACCACTCAGCATTTCTTTATCAAAATGTGCCATCATAGTCATGCAGTCTGATAAAAAACAAAAAAAACTTGCATTTTGAATTATAACACTTATAAACATTTTCTTCATAAAATATTCATGGAATACTTGAGACAGTTTACAAACCATCAAGCAGGCTAAAGTATATAGTTTTCTACACTATAAGTACTACCTATATCCATCAAACAGACAAATAACTATAATTATGTATGGGCATTCGTTAAAACTATCGATTGTCTGGATGCCCCCCATAGGAGTGACTGACGTAAGTCAGCGTAGACAAACAACTGTGACAACTCACGCGTGCTCCATCATGGTGCTATGTTCAATATACTTCAATACAGTGGATGGATAATGACATCAATTGTGAATACCCCACGCCTCATAAAGCATTCAGACCAAAAACTCCAGTAGGGATATTTGAAAATCAAGATGCTCTTTGTGAACCAACAGGGGAAGTCATTAATCTATGTTACATACCAACATCAGTTTAACTACAGCTTCTTTCAACAAATAATACACTAAGTACAAAAAGATGTTAGTTATTGGATGAATAATCATAACAATTCTTATACCCAAAACAAACTGACATTGTACATTGTTACACATTTCAATACAAAACTTTTAAATAATCTTTAGTCCATCATCAGAGTGTTGTCTTCAAGCTAATACATGTGTGAATAATTGTTGTACAGATTTCAGCATTTTATGTTACTATATATGTGTCACAAAACAAAAATCGTGACAGCCCAACATCATTTATCTAACGCTCATTTCCTTGCATGTGATTCTGTATTGAGTGTAGTAAAGACAAAAAAGAAAGAAAAGCAACAATTACCTTCAGGTCAAAGTAAATCTCAAGAAAAGTAAGTTTAAGTTCTAGGCATATAACACACAGACTGATGTACAAATGTGAATCTGCAATGTTTAGGGGAGTGCTTCTGTCATGTAAAAGCGTCATTGAAAAAGATTGGCATAAAAAAGTTTCTTCTTTCAACAACGTAACAGCGAGTGAAACAGTTTTCTGCATGGATAGAAATTTACATTTACATTTGAATGGAGTAGTGAATAAAGCTTGAAGCCATCTATCATGATTAAATCATCACAGTGACGACTCAGTATGCACCATGCATAGTTAAAATGCAGTTGCTAAGATGGTCTTGCTTTTGTTTAAACACTTGTTTACCTTGGATACCTCTATGTCACGTCTGCATTATATATATTTATGAGTCTAAAGTCTGATGAATCATTATTCTAACACATCTTTCCGTGATTCTTTTATGATAAACTTTTAATTTAGTATGTCAGCAACTTATATAATCTTCAAATCCTATACAACATTTAGCATTCAGAGAAATCTAACTGTTGTTTTCACTTTTTGCATACTTTTTTCATTCTACCAATTTTTTCCATATAATTTTTATGTTAAAACATTCATTGGTTATTATAACAAATCAATTGTTTTTATTAGATTATCACGATTTAGTTTGGACCTGCAGTAAGTGATGAAAGATCAGCCAGAAAGTCTATTGGTATCATGACTATCACTTGATACATTTTTTTGAGAGTAGAAAACACTAGATTGAATCAATAAGCTGAGTACACAGTTTTTTACGCCAAAGACTGCAGACTTGCCTTGTCACTCGATAATCAGCAAAAATGAGGTCCTCACCCTCCACAATGTGACAATAACCAATACTTCATGGCCTTAAGAGACCTTGTTATCACACTGATTTAGGACTTTATCTCAAGCACACTTCAACAGTACCGCAATGTTAATATAAATATACCACACATATAATTATGGCCTATACTTGTCTGTACATGTAATATAAGATTTTGAATGTCGAAACGTGGCAAATACTTGCAACAGTTATCTTAATTTTGGTCGCAGTTGACCTTGTATATTAAATTGGAATTCAAAGAGTAGACAACAGTTGATAAGGGAAATTTTTACTAAATACAGTTATAAATGATTTCTCTAAATCTTATCTGAATGGCATATTGAGAAAACATACTCCTGAGAAATCATACACCACACACAGACAGGTTACTTTCTTTAAAAATACGAGTGATTCAATTTGGTAAAGGTTGATGTTTTAATAGTTGATGAAAGCAATTAGTAGCCCCTTGAGCAGAGTCTTTGAATTCTTTCATTGATGTTGATTTAACTTTTTATTGAAATTCGAGCTCATAGCATGAAAATTCCACAATTGATGCAGGACGAGTGGAAGTTTTGACATCTGTTACGTTTTTTGTCTTTTTTTTACCATGCCCTATGACAAGTTGATCATTTTTGTGTCCTGGAACTTATTAATGTCCATATTTAGGCAGTGATTCCTTGTCAGTAAATGATTGTGGCAGAATATACATACGTTCTTGAACAGGTTCTTCATAGGACTGGCCAATCGTAGGTGCTGTCCGTCTCTTGATGACAGGCTTCTTGTTGTAGGTTTCATTGTTGTCCTCATTGTTGGTTGTCCAGGTCTGTCTTGGCTTTGGAGGGCCATCAGACTGAGAATCAAAAGAAAAATATTAGTTTGTGAATTCATATAAGTTACAGTATAGTTACAGTTTGGGCTTCAAGTTGTATAAATGGGTAATAGGTCCAAACTGATCAAGCCTCCAAAACACCTAACTTTAGACAGCTAAATTCTCAGAAAGATACAAAATCAAAATTTGAAAATATAAAGTGCATTCATGACCAGACGAAATAAAAGTACATGCTTACATCTCCATGGCAACCACATGCATACAAACTTTCTGATTACGCATAAAACAATCATGAACCTGACAAGACCTTCTTCAGACTGTTTACTCTCTTTAACATATGATTGAGAAAACTTTCAACCACTTTACGTTTATATGAATATTTATCCTTCCTTTATTTTGTTTATATTACTACAACAATCTGTGGATTAAAACCGTAGCTCTTGCAAACACTTACTATGTCAATACAGGGCTCTAACCCAGACAGTATTTCTCTCCAATCATAACCAACGTTAATCCTCATATTTTCCCCTTGTTTATCCTACATTGTATAACAACTGCACAAACAAATAAGGCTGTTAATACAGTTAACAATTGCCATCCAAATCAATCCAAATGCTTTTTAAACACTTCACATCGTAGTTTTTATACGAACAGTTCCTTAAATGAGTTCCAATGAATGTACGATTCACCGTCTTCCAAGCGCTTTGCAACTGTGCATAGCGAAGGTTGAAAAGTGAAAGTTATTAGGCTGAATATTGTAATGAGGCTTGGCATGAATATAGAGGCTTCTCCAAAATCCAAGTACAAAATCTTTCAATCCCCTTGGTGTTAGTTTACACCTCATCGAAAAAAAATATGAACGGTGAAATATATTCGCGTGTATTATACTTGATGAAGGTAATCTATAGAGTCTTCCTATAGCCCTATAATCAAATTGGATAGGATTTAATGGTATAGCGAGTCTGTTTCAAAGAGACTGCAGTGGGCTTTGTGCATTCCAATGGTTACCTAGCTTTTGATATAAATCTCACTTTTCAATGATCTCAATAGAAGTAAGAAATTTAGAGAGTGAGTAACTGATTGACAGTCGGGTGTATGAAAGGTACCGCGGTATATACAAGGCTTGTTAGCTTCAGCAACCAACCATGACAGCCTCGAGTAACATATTCACAGAACAGCTTGAAAATTGATCTCGGGTGACGGGTAGATATAATTATGATCAAGCTGAAGTAACAGTAACTCTTTTTTTAGTCCACAGAAGGCACAGCCAGATATTTACTTAATCTCCAATATTCATCAGAAATCAGTGAAATATTCAGATTTTCTTTCAATCAATCATCGATTACTGGCAGATTTGGTGCAAGTGGAGAGAATCTTACGAAATCCTGAAAAACGATGAACCACAAGCAAGCAGATGGGAGCAAAGTTTGACCCAGAATATTTAAATCCTTTCCATTATGAGGGAACAAGTTATATGGTATGAATAATAAACTGGAAAAAGTATAGCCATAACAGTTTTGGTATTTAAAAGCCAACAAAATAATCATGATATCAAAATAATCATAGTTTTTCACCCAAGATTAAAATCATTGTTTCAATGGTATACCATGGCATTCATGACAATAAAACAGTTAAAAAAGTGCATGTTTACTTGTTTATAATATAAGTATCCCAACATAAATAGTTATAATTTGATACTGGGAGCCAAAGTAGACAAACAAATCAATTTCTAGTTCAATTAGATCTAGTTTTATAATCTATAGAAGTAAGGGGAAACATCACCTCTGAAGAATGAAGTAGTGTTCAGAAAAGAAATCAGTATTTTTGTTTTGATAGTTCTACTAGAATTTGTCATAATAACGCAAACCTTTGTTAAGGTACTTAATACATGTATATAGCAAGATGGTAACAAGCATGTAAATAACACTTGATCCCTTCCTGGGACCAACCAGTACTTTACAATTATATAAACCATGAGGATTAAGTTTCTTGCTCAAGGTAACCGCCCTTGTTATTCATAAGAAAGAAAATGTGAGAAGAAATGTTTACATTTGAGACATATTAAATCATCTTTTATTTTGGTCAAGCAGATATATTGTTTATTAGAACTATGAAGCTATGAACACCCACAAAGATTTAATCAACTGTTTCCGATATTTTTTTCCATTTTTTTCTTTCAGATAATGATATCATTCACATCGGACCACTATGGGATAAAGTTTAGTCAATACTTCAGCATGTTTAGATGGCAATTAGATAGAGAAGAATGCATTAAGTACACAAAAGGGCTGATATATGGTGACAGTACAATAACTGTAGCTTATGTGTAGAACAGTGTACTTAAGATATGCACAAGATAAATGTGCAATTTGTTGATAAAGCCGCTGCAAGATTGTTAGGTAATACATCAAACAAAATGTTCTGTGATAATTGTATGCAGTGTTGTCTTGAATAGAGGCCAAGACACGTTAAAACTTCTATAAGGAGCTGTATTCATTATTTCAACTTTTGGTAAATTAAAAATAGGACTGGAAAAAAAGAAGTGTGAGGCTGGGAACTTGACATTCAGTAAACAACATTACCAAACACGTAGTCACTCACGTTTAGCGTTTGACACTAACTTTTCAAATCAAGGAGTCCTTTGGACTCCCAACCTTTCAAATCAAGGAGTTCGAATGAAAATTAAGGAGACCGAAATTTAAAACATTAAAATTCAAGCACATGTTATTGTGCAGTGTATATAAATCCGTTTTTTGAGAGAAGTTAAGGCTTGTATCCTTTAAGAAATCGTTCCATATGCAGTTATACCTGTTGTTATGTTGTGTTCCACGGGTCACACGCTTAAAGTGTTTAAGTTTGCATCTAAAAAATACGTTTAATCAGTTTCAAAATCGATTTGTTACCTGTTTTCACGATGTCACCATTCACAAAATCGCCGTGTCGAAAACGCTTCATTCCAAAATGCTTTTGTGGTTCTTAGTTAAATGTTGGTTAAGAAATACTGAAACTGTTGGTTCTGAAAGCTAAACAATCGCTTAACAATTGCTTGTCATGTTCATCTTCTTCTGATTGACTATATAAACCTTTAGCTTTAACTTTAGCCATTTCTTGCCGTGGCAATTTTCACACGCGTCGTGAAGAAACTTATTTATGAACTTAAATTCAGTAATAATACCAAGTTCCGAAACGTTTCCTTAAATAGTGATGAATAACGAAGTCTCTGTTGTTATTGTTATATCTAAAACTTTCAAGTTTGAGAAACGATCGCAGTATAAATCTCAATTATCCCGACCATGTGCGGTTTTTGCGGGAAAATATGAGGATCGCCGTTTACAAAGTAAAGAAAGTATCAATGTTTTATTTGTGATGATATAACTTACTAGATATGAGCGAGATACGTAGTAAAGAATATTTTAGATGAATGCATTGTTTTAAGCTTGTAAACAAAGCGAAAAGATCACGGATGAAAGTTTCAAAACGAAAAGACTACTTGTCAAAGACAGTCTTTAGATCATTATTCTGCATGTCAGGGGAGATCACTTAGCTTAATCATATTGCAATTGAGTAACGGTATTTAATAAGCGTCTATCCGGGTTATTCATCATCGTTTATACCAGTCTACGAAATTTTGATAAAATGTGAACTTATCATTAAGCGCGGTGTTGCTGACAAAAAGCAAATCGATGTTTGACGATTTGGAAATTGTTCTAAAAATTAAAGAGTCCAACGGACTCCCTGGCCGTGAAATTTGGAAGTCTGACACAATATTTAGGGGTCTTGGACTTCCGGACTACCGTTAGTGTCGAACGCTGACTTTTATCTTTGTCTTTTAAATATAATGAAATATATTTTTTTGCCGTCTTACTTAAATAAATTAAGTTTAAAGTTGAAGTTAAGTTATCATAATCCTTACTTTTGACAAGCTACTGCATATTTATACACATTTCGATAGTTTTGTCAAAAGGTACAACAGCAGTCAGTGAAAACAATGCAAAACACTATAAAATATACACGTTTAACACCATTTTACTTCACGATCTCATAAGCAGACGTCATCTTCATTCTATCAGATTTTGATTTTTTTCTGTAACCAACAAAAGATGACAATCTCATTCACCATTCTCACATCAATTATACGCATGACAAAAACTATTTTACCCAATCTCTTGTTATGATAATAAACAGACATGTAACCTTTTCTTGTACAGAAATTGTACTGGTACGATCAATACCCAATGTCTATACTTTTTTTTCTAATGTGAACTCTGGTGTCCTTTTCATAAATATATATTAAGTCTATGATCGCAAAAGTCTTTGTACATTTTAAAGCCATTCTGAACCAGTGCCAAACCCGTGTCAACAATGTCAAACAGCTCGGTTCAGTTGAATATACATATTGGAAAATAGTTTGGTCTCATAGTAGTAGCACTGCGACGTATTTATACACAAGAACGACAGGCCTGGTTTAACGTTTCTCTATCTCTGTGTATTTTAAAAACATTCGGGGATTTATCTAAATATACTTTTGTAAGATAGAGCAGACTGGATAGATCTGGTGACACCTACCAAACACAGGGATAGAGCTTGAGCAAACTTAAGACAACACTATGACAATCACTACATGCTTGCTTTAAGATTAATCTTTCTCAGACTTAATGTTATGAAGCAAAAATAGAAGAAAGGATTTGACAATGTTCACACAGATCTCTATACTAACAACATAACATATCAGAGATATTGATGGACTGTCAAGTTTTAGTAGTTTACTAGACTGAAGAAAAAAACAGCATATGATCTTAGCCTACTGTAAAAAGGTTCATACTATTACTGAAACAACTAAATGTTGCCAGTCTTTGCCTAATGAGGACCCATGATTGAGACATTGAAAGTAACTAATACAAATTTATACATTCAATTCAATTCAATGTTCTTGTCAGGTAGTAAAGCCTGAAAATGGCATTAATGACTCACGTGTTGGTAAACAAATGTAAGAATAGACTTGGAAACACCACAACAACAATTATTCTCAAAAACAGACTTTTAATGTATGTACCCAATGATTATTAGGATGGTTGGTGCACTATAGAGTTAATGATTCTGTTAAAAATACAAATTGTATTGTAAAAAATGAAAACTATCTGGTTTATTTACATCATGAAGCCGCGTGCAGTTGACAAAAGTACTCTACCATTGACAATGGTTATAATAAAATACATTATACGTCAAGCTTCACTGGCTTCACCACACCAGTCAAGCCCCCGCTGTACACCACCTATGATTCATTTCTTTGTGCTTTATAATCAGCATTCATTACTGTGGCAAACACTATGATACATTTAACAAATGTTTGGATTTATTGTATACTTGTATCAAATAACTTCATTTCTTTCATCCTGTTCAATTTCAGACTTTTGACATAAATCTGTCTGTAGATGTTACTTCATTTTACAAAAAAGGTTTCAGATGATCAAAAAGTGTTGTTTTATGGCAGATACATGCACAGACTATTGATATTTTGACAAGTTGCTATTCCAGTTGGAAACATTTTGATTATTTGATAAAGCTAGATGATAGATATATATGGTTTTATTCATTCAGACTGTACAGTTTTTCATGATAAACAAGGCACCAATCAATACTATGTTTCATGGTTAAACTTGAAAACTTGAATTGTTAATTGACTATTGTGGGTACTAGAACAAACTTGATATTAAATGTGTATTTCACACTACACTGCAACTCCATTATAACACGGTCCTATATAACGGGGGACTCCATTATAACGTGGTCTCCGCATGGCTCCCAAATATTTTTGAAAATGTCAGCAGATGATCACGGTATACACAATGCAAGCTGTGAAAATCGTACTCCCTGTGTATTTCCTAGCCAGTGTGACACCAGTTAATCTCCCCCGAGGCGGTGTCAATGGGTCACTCAATATACAATGCTTACATAATCGGTGATCATGTGTAATTGAAAGACGATTGAGCAACTTTTTGTTTACAATATAAAATGATGGTTAACATTATGCAGGCGATGTCTTTAAGCTTTGCATTAGCACAAAAAGAAAACACAAGCTTTACAGTAGATATGCGCGTTATATTTCATATCAATGATACTTTAA
>ENA-OREC01002048-OREC01002048.1-marine-metagenome-genome-assembly--contig:-NODE-2048-length-10808-cov-15.758830_pt1 | contig 10808 bp, 7 predicted proteins | sample MGYA00248626_ERZ508543 | MGnify/ENA primary metagenome ERZ508543 (study PRJEB26211, sample SAMN05518279) | marine metagenome | isolation source: Puget Sound, Washington, USA | host: Bankia setacea... | reverse complement strand
TGTATGCTTGTAGTTTATAGTTTTATCTATCATTATGTATGCTTGTAGTTTATAGTTTTATCTATCATTATGTATGCTTGTAGTTTATAGTTTTATCTATCATTATGTATGCTTGTAGTTTATAGTTTTATCTATCATTGTGTATGCTTGTAGTTTATAGTTTTATCTATCAGTATGTATGCTTGTAGTTTATAGTATTATCTATCAATATGTATACTTGTAGTTTATAGTCCTATATATCATTATACATGCTTGTAGTTTATAGTTTTATCTATCATTGTGCTTGTAGTTACTCAAATTGTTCATGTAACATGTATATTTACTCTAAGTTATCCAGGTTTTGGACCTTTCTCTGATTTTTGTTTGATTTCATAATATGCTGGAGTGCGAGATTCTGGGGGTTACATTCCGAGTATCAAAACAATTTTTTCTTACCTGTTCTTTCTTTTCTTGTTCTAGTTCTACCATAGATTTGATAGATTTCCGCGCCTCTAGGAAGGTATGTCTGTGTGTAATATCAGTGAGGTATTTATGGTACAGACCTATCACATTGGCACAAAACAATAACACAGCATTGGATGATAACTGAAAATATAGAAAAAATGTAATGAACAAATAAAAAAATAATATCAAAATTGCATGGCCAACATCTAGGCTGGTCAAAACCTGAACAAATTGCAGAAGAAATTGTGTTATGTTCATACTGAACAACATATCAAAAGTTTGACAGAAACCGAAAACGGGAAAGTAAGAAAAACCTGACATTAAAAAAATGGTCGCCAATTAAAGAATTTTCAAACACTTATCGAGGTAAAGATGTGATTGTTTTATGTGATAGAAATGTTTGTGCACTGAACGATAATACTTCATCTGAAAACTACTGAAAACATAGGAAAGGCATTGGAGTAAAATTACTGCATGGCCAACATTTAGTGCTTATGGTGTCAAATAGGCTTGCATGTGGTAGAAAATCATTTTGCAAAGAACAGTAACACTGCAGTGGACAACTATCAACTACTTGTATACTATAGTTAAATTAGTTAAATTAGTTAAATTAGTTAAATTAGAGATACTATGATGTTATGTCCCAGTAAACTACTTTGATAATGAGTACATAACCAGTGACTCACCCTCATGTAAACCATTCAGGGTACAATTGTCCTTACATTGTCTGTGTACAGTAAGCATGAATATCATTGACAGCATTGTACACACCTCTTTACAAAAACAGAAAATTACGATCTCATAGTTTGAACTACGTCTCCTTATCATTCAGTTATCAGTTATATTGATAATGATTTTGTTTTTATCTCAATTAGTTAACAAGGACTCGTACAAAACATCAAGGACGTTCAGGGAGATGAATGCCGAACAGTTTATATTTGCTTCATGATTCAATAGCATTTAGAACCATTTTGCTTTTACGCCTAGAGTTGATTAAGGAGTAGCAACTTATTGCGAAGTAAGGCAGTATGACGTCGCATGTAGGAAGTATGGCGTAACATGTTCAATAAACCTTTTTAATAAAACCACCTTGGATTTTGCACACAATTTTAAAGATTCTACCGGAGGGTGGTGGCATTAGAGAGTTGTTACCATAGGGTTATTTACAGGGTTGCTATAGAAGTGTTGTTAGTTGTTATTAAGAATAAATACTATTTAGTAAAACTAATAAAGACAGAGTGAGTGTAATCGATTTCCTCCTAAATGTGCTCACACTCACACCATGCATACAACACCAACTTTTTATTTTATTTTCAAATGGCAGTATATATCAACTTAATGCTAGCTAGCCAAAAACCTAAAATGAAACCGCTGAGAAAGAGAATACCAGTTTTTGAATGTGCATTGCATAAAGTTAAGTCAATTTTCAAAGGTAATTGCCACTTATTAATTTGATACCTGCACAGTAAAGTGATTTCGAGCATAAGTTGTGCACATTGTATGTAAATATGTACCAGTAAGTAATACTGTTTCATGCTGTCTAGACATCACTTATTAAGTTTATCACAAAAAAAAGTTATTTATGAAAATAATCTGTAATCAAACATTTATTTTTTTCAGGAGAAGAAAATATATTGCCCTTAGGTATGACTGATTTGGATGGTATACACAGTGAAACCCCAATAAACCAAACACCCAGAAAACATGAAACCATAGTAAAAATGCACTTTCTTTTCATCTCTATTGGTATTTTCACTTGTGAGACATAAAGTCTACGTATATCAAATTTATTTCCTGGTCTCGAACACATTTGCTTCCATGCAGTTTCAATTGCGATACAAAATCTATGGGCTTATGTTTGTAAGAAAAAAGCATGATATTTAATTCATGGTACATAAACTTGGTCCTCTGCTTTACAAAGGGTCAAGGGATCATCTAGCACAGTAAGGGAAAACACAATCATGACCTTAGCCCATTGTATGAACCTTCACTGTAAAAACATTAACAAAATATGGGTAAAATAAAAAAGATTTTCTCCTACCTGGAAGACTAGATGATCTCTGCTATTTTTGGACACAAAGCCTGCTATCAGTAATTGTGTTGCCATATTTAACAGTCCTAGCAGCAACGACAATGATTTTGGTAGCGGTAGCATCATGTATAGCACTATTATCACAAAGAACACTGCCGGTAAATCCTCACTAGGTTCAATCCCTGGCATTAATCCTGAGTATAGAGAAATTATCAATGTCATGTCCAGCCAGATGGCAAAGGACAAAAGTTTTGGGGCACGTTGGAATAATTTCTGCATAAGTACAAGTGGAAACAGAACGCCTGATAATAACAGACCACCACACATGACGAGAAACGCTGGCTCTGGACTCGAGTCTTCCCGTGTCACCTGAAATGATAGAAGAGTAGTTTGTTATATTTTGTAACAATGTTATTTTGTTTCATTTTGTCAGTAGAGTTGTTTTGTCTATATCTAACAGGTACATCTAGTAGGGCTAATGAATCTTAGAATTTTTGTTGACTTTATTTAAAAGGACAAAATTATATCAATTTAACAATAAGCCAATTTTTTGATTTTGGTTTGATAGTGCAATTTCACTCCTGCAAACCAACCAGTACTTACAAGGCCTTATGGAAGACTTATGTAAATAAGCTCCCTCGTTAAATAACGTCGAAACAAATAAGCAATGAGGTTGAATGGTTTCTTGCTCATGTAAACAACTAGAACCTTTTATGGATCTCAAACTTACAACTTACTTATTACGAGTCTGATGCACCAAGCATTCCTTAATAAATGAGTTGTGCTTTATCTATATACAGTTCTGTTTTGTATTTTTTGTCACTTCAACACAAAGAGGCCATATATAGGCGCTTAACTTTAGACAATAGGGAATCAAAAACAATTGATAAAGGACCTTGGTGCTGCAAACTGTGTTTAGATAAAACTTCCAACATCACAATTGGTTTTAACAATATTTACTCCCAAAATTTGTTCTGCTCTTTTTTTTAAAGTACATCAAACAAAAGTAAATCTATATAGGTACACGCAACTGCTTAAACACTTCAATTACAAACTGTTTTGCTTACTATGTTTCGAAACACTTAAAAGGTTTTTGTTTATAAAGAATTCATAACTTTAACACTATTTGCTGTTTATCTACCCACTAGCCAATTTTTGCATCCGTCTTTTACTCTTTACATCCGGTAGAAAAATTACCTTGACTATTAGCCCATATTTTGTTGCATGTTTTGTCCATAATTGTCCACTAACAGTGGGTAATTATCTTTTATGTTTCACTGATTTCTCTTTTTCCACGCTGTTAATTTTTCATTTCTTTTTACAGTTAAAGATTTTAACAGTCAGTGATGTTTCTAAATCTGTAACTATAATTATTGGGAACACCTCGAGTCTGGTACATTATCCAGTTTGAGACAATTGTGATGCCGTGAAAGAATTACTCATAATATTTACTGAATCATGGCTATTGAAAAGTTTGTTCACCTGCTCTATTCTTAACTTAGAACAGCCAGAACAAAATGCAATTGAGATATAGATTGCACACTAATTACTCAGGCCTGTGCAATCCAGAAAAAAACCTAATACAAATTATCTATGCTTATTCTCAAAGCTTTTGTGTGGGTAGCATTTAAATAACCCAAAAATAAATCATGGCCGTTTTCTAAATAAAGATGAATTTGTTTGAATATATTCTGAAAATAGAGACACTACGTATTCTGTTCTATATATAGATGTTGTACTATTACTTTTGCATTAACATAAAACAGATGCCACTTCATGGTCAAAGCACACTGGTACTAATAGTTTATTAGGTATCGATGGTGAAATGATGCATTAAAGTCTCTAAGTTAACTCTAGGTGTCATCAGTTTGTTTTACAATCAATATTTCTGGATTAACACTCCAAGACAAAGCCACATATTGTTTATTTAGTTTACCTTGTAAATGAGTTTTTTGTAGTTTGGTAATCAAAAGTATTTCATAAAACATTACTGCGCTTCATTTTGAGGACGTCTGGTGGTAAAAAGTATGTTATAAATAGAAGATTACATAACGAGGTCTCCATTATATACTGAAGTATCATAAATCACTGATTGGTTCAATTTATGCAACACGTTTAATATGTTCCCTATATAATGACCACGGATATAATACCTTATTTGTACATCATCTACAATTGATATTGTTTAACTTCCAGTACGTAAACAAACAAGCTTTATACAATGTACAATTAGTAGATCTATATATCAACAAGTAGATTGCTTATATCGATAAATGATTGTAAAAGGGTCCTATATGCTTCTTTATTCAATAGCATATAGAAGTGTGTTGCTTTGATCCATGGATATGTACAAGGCGTTAACAGTAAGTCAGTCTTACAACTACTAAACAAGGATGGAGATTTGGTATCTAAACATTTAACTCTTAACATTTAGATTTACACACTTGACTTACTATAGACGAGCATTGTATAGAGGAATGTTCACATTAAACAAAAGGATCAAACGTATGACAAATTTCCTGTTGATAAGTATACAACTGTAAGTAGCAATGTACAGAGTCTCTCAAGTATGAATTAAGTTAGTAACTGAGATTGGTGAGTTAGACTATCTACATACAAAACAAGAATATGAAGGGAAAGGAAAATGTTTTCAATCTTGAAACTTACACACTCCTGCATAAAACATGTTTATTATAATCTGTCCTAATACAATCATAGCAGAAGTGAAAAGAATCCACATTATAGTCATGGTTTCTTCATATATTTTGGAATCAGTTATTTTCATTGGTATAAATTAATAAAGTTTTGTGGTCTTGTTGATAAAGGCTTTTTTCAGGGGAACGTACATTTTGAGGGTCCGCCCCAAACTGTTTGCATAATAAGCATTATTCTATTTGTTTATAGTTTAACTTTTGTCTTAGCTATACCCCTGATAACTGGTACCCCATAAATATTAATTAGTAAACAATGTATTGTATGGGAACATTGACCAGACAATCTTGAATTCAATACACGGTTAGCTGAATTGTGAAATAGGTGGATTTAATAGTATGGTATAGAACACATGTCCATTGTATACACATGCAACACTTATTTTGTAATGAATTATTCTGTGTAATTTATTCCATAGTTTCAAGTCAATATTCGTATACAATACCTGGTTTTGACATTGTAAATACACCAGTTTTCAGACCATTCTGTACTGTAAAGTCTGTGTAAGTGAAGTTACCTCAACTAGATTTTGAAATTAAGTTAAAACCAAACCTTTCACTTGGAGCTGTCTCTGCATAGGGTTTTGAGAAGTTTTACATACATGAATTTGTTCACTTGATTTTTTTATCATTTGAAAAATACAAAACAAAAATACCAATTTTCAAAACAATTATACGAGTAGATTTATAAGGACGGCTATAGAAAGAATGAAGACCCAATCGTGACTTTTATGATCAGTTAATCTGTAGTTTTCATCAGAATAATAAGATGTAAAATGTCATGTTTTAAATCAACTGGAAACTAATGATGTTCTACTTGGCCAAACATGAAGAGATCTTCCCCCTGATGTGTAAGATACCAAACAATAAAAATAAGTAAATCTTAAATAATGGTTTGTATTGTAAAATGATAAATTTAATATGACATATGAAAGTTAAATCGCTTATGTCACTGATATTGATGTTGGATTGAAACTTCTTTCTGTATGCTACTAGGACGTAGAAGATTAATTTGAGAGGTGGATGTATAGGGGTTATAAGAACTACAGAATACAGAAGCAGATTAACCCTTTCACATTCAACACTCAACATGTTAACTGGATAGAACTTGAATTACTTCTCAATGCAGCTTATTGAAACAAGATTTAGATTTCTTGGAAACAACTAAAACAGGAAAAGCTTATATGCCTTACAGAACCATTACAATGTCTGTTTTTGTGAAGTTAATTGACTTATATATTATAATTATTTCCTTAACAAATTCCTTTTGGAAGCATACATAAATTTTCGGACTGGTTGACATTGTTGAATGTGAGATGGTTCAAAGTTCTGTTTAAATTATGTAAGCTTGATACACTTTTGCAACAAACTCTTAGTGACACGTTTCTAAAAAACTGTTTATTTCTCTTTTTATGTTTCAAATATGTTTTGACAAAGTAAACCAAATTTATCAGTTTGAAATCTTGTAATGTATGTAGCCTTAACCAAACTGTTCTTTCTACTCAATATATTAATTAGTATAACAGTATATGAATGCATGTATTGACAGTTATGTATATAAGTTTCACAAAAGCTTTAATTGTGTAAGTAATTTTCAACCTTTTTTCAGATTTTCCTTTTTTTCCATTAAAATTCAGAATATGCAAAAGTAAAATATCTTGATTGCTTAAATTAGCGCCATACTGTTATAAGAGCGGCTTGGATATCAACTTGTCATCAGCCTTCACATATTTCAAATACCTAATGAGACCATGTAACTATCGAACGAGGTCTCTATGTCATATTAAACAAGAAAAAAATGTTCACTGTCATTTTTCAAACAATATCACATTGAGGAGCATTTGATCGCGCGCGAGCCGACATACGTGCAGAGGCGTCGGGAAAATAGTCACATGACCTTTTCGTCTACCTCACAGCGTCTTGATTGTTAATGTATTCACAGTTTGGGTTGTTCAACTTGACGTTAAATTATCAATTAAAACGCAAGTTGATGGTTTTAGTGAAATGACAACAGAAGGAAATAGCAATCACCACGTGTTAGTGCTCATAAACATTGGAGAGAGAAGGGGGGGGTTGCATTATTGAAAATTGATATGTACTTAGAAACAGGTTAAAGATGTTGTATTTCATCTACTGTAAACTGAACACATTTAGCTGATTTTTTATTTTTTCGAGTTCTTCCTCATGAAATTAACTGATGTTAATTTCAGGTTTGTTTGAACTGAATGTATCAAATTTGTTTTAAGCCTGTCCCTGATTAAAAAAAGAGCTCTTCTGGGATATTTGGTTGTATTTTTTTACTTAACGGATTTGACAAATAAAAATATAAACAAATTGTAACTAGGTAACAGTAAGCTTTAATGCAAAACCTACAAACTGTTGCCGTTCAGAAAACATAAATAAAGACAGAATACATTTTTGTACATTATGAGCATTATCAGACAGACAAATGTCATCATCTAATTAAACAAAGAGCGCAACCTAAATAGAATGCTAAAATTACCAATGTAAAGAGTTTAGGGTAATTTAAAAATAGATGAATACAGCTATGGCCTATTTCTTTTCTTCTCCTTGTTTGTAGATATTGTATACATGATGAGGAAGTGGGCTGGTAATAAATTCATTAAACCCATGCAATATGAGCTTTTAACAGGCTTTCCAACAATTAAACTGGAACACGAATTCTGCCATTTAAGTTATGAAAATGAATTGTGTATAGTAATGTATATTTTATTTATTCAGACAGAAAACAATTTAATAGCACTAGGTAGCCAATAGACACATATGATGTCAGAGTTTGAATTTGTTTTAGTTAGTTTTGGTCCATTTATAGAGGAATGGGGTCAAATTTAATTGTTGCTTTTATCAAACTGAAATACAGGTCCGACAAATGGCTTTAAACTACATCAAACCAAGTATAGGAAGATAGCAATGCTGCCTTTAGTCTGAACAAAATCATGATTACAAATGGGAGGTTTATGGGTAAAAGAGAAAAACAAAAATAGCTAGAACTGTGAGTATACTGCAACTGTGTGAAGTTTCATCAGTATCAGATCATCAGTCAAAAAAGAGTTGTGCTTACAAGAAATAAGGCTAGACTGATAGACGGAGGGATATAGTGATTGCAACAGTGTAAACAATGTTTTAAGCATCCATAAAGGAGGAGTTTCGCTAACTAGAAGAAGGACAAACTATGGATAGAGAAGGTGATTTCTATATACCTCCCAAAAAAAGGCTTTTCGATTGTGTGAGGTAAAAAATAAATACTGAAACTAAAGTAATGTAATGTTTCACTCACCTTGCTTTCTGCTAGGTGTAATAATACCATGGCTATGCACGTACATATAACAATGAATAGTAAAACAATAACAAGTGATCGCCGCATCTGTAGACAATAGTCCTGGTACATGCCCTCGATCTCCAACTCTTTAAAATTTCGCTGAAAAAAAACAAAAAATTAACAAATAAGATACGGTTAAGTTCCACTAATAAGATTGCTCTCTGGACTGACAAAAAGAAACTTGTATAAGGCAAGTGTGTCTTAATAGAGAGATACAATGAGAAATGAGCAGTTAAGGACATGAAAATAGTGGACATCTATAAAGTGGCACAGTAGGTATATTGTGGCAAACTTTATATAGAAGAAAATTGTAGTAAAAAACGTGTTGCTTGACTGAATGAAAACTTGGTTAATCTTTAGTCAGTTTCTATATGTGTCATACTATGCAAATGTATCTGTATTTCTGGGATCTGAAGGACTGCAGAGAAACATTTGCACTACTTATCTAGCCATCAATCTATTTTGATCAGAAAATATTGTTGACTTACCCTAATCTTAGCCAATGAGAATTCGTCGAAAAGCGAGGACATTTTGCTTGCTGATCGAAACTTTTTCCTCTTTTCATCTATTGACTCTCCTCTCATTATCGCAGCTAATCCGTAACCTTCTTTCTTTGAACACTTTCTAAACCAGAATCCACCTTTTTCATTATTATTCACTTTATCACTTTTACGCGGAGTTGCATTTCCATTCCAATGATTGTTTGCATAATTATTTTCCATTTTATTCACAAGATGAAAGTTATTCGTGTCTCTCCCTCCGACCTCACGGTAGTTATTCACTACCTCACCATTGATACAGACTGTGTCACCTATCGTTGTGATGTCTATTTCTTTCTCTTCGGAGACTGGTTCGAGACTGTTACATTTCGCGAACGTGTGGAATTTGTCCGCAGTCATCTTCTGACCGCCTGAAAGAATGAAGAAATAAAAATATAACAAAATAAATCGCCAACTATATACCCCATGGCTGCAATTCTTTTATTTCAGTCATAATATTTTCTTGCCAATGTAAAACATATTCATAACCACTAGTACACAAATTCACTAAAATTCAAATCATGATCACAGTAGCATTCAAATGACAGTATTATATAGTTGGACACACTTTTAATGAACCAGGTTGTAAGTTCTTAATAATCAGCTTCGTTTCTCATCTCAAACTAGGTCTTTAAGTTTTAATTTGTTGATCATTATAGATAAAAGTATCACTTATGCTTTAATTGACCAGGTATGGTTGTAAGAAAATAAGTCTGTTATCCAGGACAATCTTGGTAAAAAATCTGACACATTTTCAATTTGTCTAAATCTTTGTGACCTATAATTTGACATAACGCTCGAGTACAGGTAAATATACATCTTACATGCAAAGGATTAGAAGGATAATATATAACCTTATAAAAGGATTAACTGTTTTGCACTAAGCAGTTTCAATGTAGACTTATTATCAAAATGTTTTTTTTCTTATAATGACCTAATCACATAAAATAGTTCCACTTTTATACAAGCGAAACACACAAAATAGTTCTTCTATTATGAAAATTAATCGTAATATTTATCCGGTAATAAACACAAAACATTGTTATTGACATTTATCATCAAAAATGCTTACTTAAACAGTTTCTCCCAAAAAGTAAAATTTATCAAAATATCATTGAACAGCAGACGGCATTTAATTTTTTTACAAAGGTCACAAATTTCAAAGTTCAAAGAAGCTTAACTTTAAAAAAAACTCTCAAATGAAATGTATGTTGACAAATAGAGACAGTTCAAAGTTTCTGTCTCATCATAAACACAAACCCCATGCCTTGACCTAAAGAAGCAATGCTTTGAACATTCAACTTTGATATTTTAACTCTTTATCTAACTTGTAATGTTTGTAAAAATGAAATATCACTAACAAATCACAAATGAAACAACATCAACAAGCCACATCAAAAACTGGGCTGACAAGTTTAAACTCATAAAACAAAACACTACTACAAGGCCAAAACATGCTTTCAAATGTTTGAACAATTATATTAATGAACTATTGACCAAGTTGAAAGGATCTGTCACTGTGTATTATATGTAACACCTATTTGCTAAACCTTGAAGACCTGGATTCAACAACAAAATGCACCTCTGAGTTGTTAAATAAATGCAGGAAAACTTTACTCAATCACATTACATTGCTGTCAACATGAAATAATCACATAACATTGGCGCTACCTTGAAATAATCACATGACATTGGTATTAAAATGAAATAATCACATAACATTGACGCTACCTTGAAATAAT
>ENA-OREC01002047-OREC01002047.1-marine-metagenome-genome-assembly--contig:-NODE-2047-length-10810-cov-11.422342_pt1 | contig 10810 bp, 4 predicted proteins | sample MGYA00248626_ERZ508543 | MGnify/ENA primary metagenome ERZ508543 (study PRJEB26211, sample SAMN05518279) | marine metagenome | isolation source: Puget Sound, Washington, USA | host: Bankia setacea... | reverse complement strand
TTATATGACTATGAGCTTTTCTCCACATTATATGACTATGAGCTTTTCTCCACATTATATGACTATGAGCTTTTCTCGCCCAGATCTTTATTGTTTACATAGTTCTATCAGAGGTATGTAATGTGTATTTAAACAGTATGTATGGTGTACATTAAGAGTGACTGATAAGCCTAGAGTAAGCTGAGGATATGATTGGTTTGTGAAAATAATTTGTTATAACAAGTTACTATGTGTTTGAATTGTGCTAATCCTGTCACCTATAATAAAAAATAAACCATGCATTTTTATATGTTTGAGTTTGAGGGATTTGTAATGCAGAATGTATGTTTACTGTATCCACGTTTGATACCTTCCATTGTATAACTTGGCATACTTACACATTGACAAGCTATCATAAGAGGTGTGAGGCCATCATGAGTCTGTGCATTGATGTGAGCCCCGTTCTCTATAAGTAGGTCTGATATGTGGTCATTACCTAAATCAAAGATAAACACAGAGATAACATATGAACTGCAGCTACACCAAACACTATTCACCAGGCTAATAACACTTAACCTTCACACTCTTACTAGATTTAAATTTCACAAATCATCATCATATACAGGTAACATTCACCTCTTAAGCTTTACATAACAGAACAGAATAACTATTTCTGTTTTAAAGGTAAATATGTGGCTTATTACAATAAACATAAGCACAAATATGCATGGATAAAAGTCATACAAACTAGCAAAATGAATAGAAAAAGTAATACAAACTAGCAAAATGAATAGAAAAAGTAATACAAACTAGCAAAATGAATAGAAAAAGGATCGTAATTTTAGAAGTGTGAGAATGTGTAATAAGAGTTTTTTTCCTATAAATTTACAACTGGACACCTTTGAACACAATGTCTCAATTTCAATGCTTATACATTTTGTACTTAACAATCAAAAGAAATAAACACTATAAATCCAATGAAGAGCAAGCAGTATGAGTTAGACAAATACAATGGCCTTGATGATCAGTTAAGGACATTGGTTCAAGGCCTAATTTCTTGAAAGATAAAATAAAGTGAAATAGTCAATGTTGTCCACAGCATTTGATTGCTCATGTTCTATGTTCATGTACAAGAGTGAAAACATTAAAATGAACTTTGGATAAACACTTAAAGGTATGTTTTCAGAGAAACTTTTAGGCTAAACCAAACCTTACATGGACTTTTAAATGAACCATTTATAGTAAAAACTGTTATTAATGTGTGTTTTAGTAAAATTAGTACTGTAACAATCTAGTAAGTACAATTATTTAAGGAGCAGCTGCACCTACCCTGTTGTACAGTGTGCATCAGTAGTGTATGGCCCTCCATGTCAGGAGAGTTCATGTCGTACTTGTTATCACCTTTTAGTGCACGCTTCACAAGCTCATAGTTACTGGCCCTTACTGCCTCCGAAAACTCATCTGTAACATTTTAGAAACATTCAGCATCTAACATTACCTTTAGTGTATGTATATAAATAAAAAAAAAAGGTTAAACAAATCTTTTAAAACCATCATTTACAAGTACAAGTTTGACTTTATAAAAAAATAATCTCACAAATCTTTTAAGAATAATTGTAAGGGGAAGTCATCTGTACACAGCTACAGTTAAATGCATAGAAAAACACCTGCTAAATTCTGTATATGTCAATACTTAAGTAGCGGCTCTATAAGTTGTCTGAGTTCTGATTATTGAGTTACTTAGGTAAACTGACAAGCATAATTTTTTAACTTAAATACTCAGGTCATGAAACCCACATAGACAAACTCAGCATTTACTTACAGTTTGATATGTTGATTGGTTCCATGGTGACTTCTCTGTCAAACATCTCCCAATCGAGGTCGTCCAGATCTATCTCCAACTCTCGATCTATATCTGCAAATACAGAGTTCCCACAGTTACACTACAGAATTATTATATTTTAATTTTGAATGTTTGCAGAATTGAAGTGCTATTATTCCAAATGATGTTATCAAATGGAACCCTATCAAACTCTTCCCTATAATTCTTTCTATAATCTCTAAACACTTTAGTCTGTAGTTAATAGAAATCATACAAACGGTGGGTTTTACAGAATATTGTTTGCAAACTAAACAGAAGAGCTGCAAGAATCTGTCTTGAGAAACACCACTACAATCCACTTGAACTTTATCAGAGGTCTAGTTGTTGTCTGTTTCTATACTTGTAAGTTTCAATCACCTAACAAACATGTATCCAAACCATCAATGCCTTACCTTTATTGCCTGATTTAGCTACTCCTGCCAGTGCTGAGGGTAGAGGCTCCCTGTAAGTGTCATTATCTGTGTATGTCTCTTTCTGGCCACCTACACTACCTTTATCACTAGCTGGTGAGCACAAACCACTGTCAAACATGTCCGAATTCTGTCTCGAGTCTCTGGAAACAGACTGTTCTAGGCTTGATACACTGTCTGTAAAGTTTGTGAATACTGCACTGTCAGCTTCACCCGGGGTTTGAACACTGATGTCACTGGCACTTACACTACTACCTCGACCACTATCAACACTGTCTACCTTTGTAATTGCAATGTCTTTAAATAAACTACTGGGAGAGTTTGCACAAGACTGTATGGTGGCCTGGTTACTGTCTGAATTGAGATCTGGGGAACTATGGGTATTATTATCTTTATCAATATTATATACACTTTCTAAGATTTGAGATGCGTTTTCTGTAAGTACTGTTTTCGGAGATACAAAATCTTCTGTGTTATGTTCTTTAGAGTCATGTGAATGTCTTAAATCTGACTCACACATTTCTTGTATATCTACAGTTTCCTGTACATCTACATTCTCTTGTATCACTACATTGTCTAGAGTCTCATCTTGTAAGTTGTTGAGTTTGCGCTCTTTAGTACAGGGCTCATTTAAATCTGTGACACTGGTTGTAGAAAGTCTACGTTTTCTCTCAGCAGTCTTCTTCCTTGAGCTTGACTTGCGATGTTTATGACTTTTCTTTCTCTTCTTTTGAGATGGTGATTCTGCAAGAAAATCATACTGACATTTGAAGACTATGTAAAAACTTCTTGAAAGCCAACTCAAACGTAATTTTTAGCATAGTCCAAAGGATAAAATTCTTTTGGGGGCTACCTTTATTAAAATGTGAAGATATTTTAATACTAAGTAGCAATGTATAATTGTATTGAAGTTGGTTAGTTTGCCATCCATGAAAGTGTAGATTGACAAAATCAGATGTTAAAACACGTCTGAATTTCTTCTTCATCATTTATGGAACATGCATTGTTTATAATGTTAAGGATAGTACAAGACTAATATATATTTTACAGTATCTATATCGATGGTTGACAGCAATAGTAAAGTAAAGCAAAGTAAGTGACAATGTATAATAAGCCGATTAAATGCTGATTAACACTTTAGAACATAAGTGGGCATTACCTTTTCTATCTGTTGTTTTGGGGAGAAGCGTGTAACTGGGACTGGGCACTGGTGAACTCACACTACATTGGGTGTCTATCTCGTCTGTAATCTCAGACACTTTCTTTATTACAAAACTAAGACTTGGTTTACCAAAGTCTGTGTCTGTTGTATTTAAACTATTTAAGTAACTGTCACTATTCTCATCTCCTTCAGAATCACTTAAGAATTTAACAGAGTTTCTGCGGTTTTCTGAGAACTCTGATAACGTGCTTGATTTTCGAGATTTCGATCGAGTGTTTGTAGGAGCATTGTGGGCTGTTTTAGAGGGGGTTTGCTTCTGACTTGAAATACTTTTCCCTTCATCTGTTGGACTCTGTGATAAATGTCCATCCTCATTATTTGATGAATCTGTCCTTCTATTTGATGCTGTGGAAGCACGTTTGGCCTTGACCTTGGAGTACATGTCATTTTGAAATAAATCCACCCGACCAGCCTCCAGCTCTTTCCAAAAAGTATTTTTAAAACTGGAGGGATAAATACCATTGCTTTCATCTGAAGAACCTGATTCAAGTTTCTCTTCAAGCATTGCCTAAAATTTCAAAGAACAGAATTAGAATGATTTATCAAAATATGAACATGCTATAGGAAAACGAGACCAAAACCATGTGGGTAAATTGAGACATTGACACGATAAGAGTAGCAACTATATTCATATTTTCACTGATGTTTTAGCATTTGTTCACACGTGTTATTTGAGACTGTGAGACTACACTACAGGAAATGACTTGTATGTCTCATATATCCATACACTACTATATTGTTTTGATCTGTTCTGTTGTAAATATTGGAGTAGCCAGTCAAAAAATATATATCCTGTGTTATGTTGTGACATTGTTCATTGTTGTTCACACATACCTTCAAATGATATCACTCTGCATATAGATTATCACAGGTTTTAGCATGCCAAATACAATCTTGCTACATTTTAAGGGAGCAAATACTCGATAAAGAAAAGTCAGTTGGGACATCCACTGAATTTTAGTGATAATCAAAACACTATTTCAATAGTTCTAGCTATTTTCAAATGAATGATTACTGACCTTACACTACTAGTATCTTTACTATTTATAATTATGAATACAAACATGTGTATCAAAGTGACCCCAAAATAATAAAATAGATTAAAGATTTATATGGCTTTGATAAAAAAGGAAAATTAACCTTATTAACCCTTCTTTGCTCAGCTCTATTTTTTGCTAGCTGTGACTGCTCCCTTTCAAATTCTTCAATCATATCTTGGCATGATTCCAAGTTTTGTCTAGGTTCCCAGGTATCATCTTCTGGTCCGTATCCTTTCCACCGTACTTTATAAATGACTATACCATGCTGTAAAATGAATAATAACTTTCGTTCTCATTTAAGCTTGAAACAAAATACAGCGAGGGTATGCAGATAATTCGTGCATGTTCAGGACTTCAGAAAGTGCTGATTCAAAGGTTTCTTTTGTTGATGATTCGACTCAAATCTCGTAACGAAAATTACATTATAGTTTAAAAGTATACATCAGTAGGTAAACAGGTGCAATATTGAGTATGTATGTGGACTATACTGACTGTCAAGCGAAGCATAAGAATGTCATTAGCGAGTAAAATGTCATAATAATATCATGTGCATTCATAATGAGTACGAAATGTTCGCCATATTTTCCCACGCAGCGCCCACACTTTTCCTGCATCGAATTTACGTTCTATGGCGGAGGTTCACATCAAATTTGTATCTTTACACATGAGATAATACCCCGTTTCGATTAAATATTGTTTAGAGACAAACTTTCATTCATGATTGTGCAGAAAACAATCACGTTTTTACCATGTCGGCACGTCAACCTGTCAAAAGTTGAAACAGTGACCTACATACATTCTGACGATAAATTGTTTAAATCTAGAGAAAATAAACACTTACAGATGACTTTGACTTGCGAAGTATTCTCTCAACTTCGTACAGAACACTTTCGACGTCACTACTGTTAGCCATTTTCACGTTTTCGTAAATTTTGAAGACCTATCCCATCAATTCATTCCGCCATATCGATTCTAAACGGAAGTGGGTCAGTGGCATACCATAGGTATAGCCCATTATCACGACGGGGTGGCAGGTTGTATTTAAATAAGACATTCGTCTATATTTCCGGCGAGTTAATGTCACAACATTTTAATACGATACTATATGCGTATACAATGCTTATTCAAAACACATACATATGTTAAATATAACATAAGACTTACTCTTTACACGCACCTTCGGTACGATGGAATGGACTCTCCCTATAGAAAGTAAATATTATGTCTATATATAGCCGACCTCTATTGTTTATAGGTCTATGACCTAATAGCCAACTTCTGTATAAAGAAATCATAATATTACTTCATATTTCAAGAGTTGGACTAATAGTATCGACTACCGATATACATGTACCATAGCCTGCCAATTATGAGACAAAGCCAGTCAATATACCACTGCTTTTCAATGCTTGATTTGCCAATAGCCACTCCATGTCCATATTCACCCTCTTTCTATTCTATTCATAAAAAATATACGTTTGGAAATAATGTGCTGTTGTGTGGATATATAAGGTTATGACATTTAATCTAAACGTATATACACTTCATGATAAGTAATGTGATTTAGTACATGCATGAAGGCCCGCATATACACCATGGCATAGGTCAGTGACCATGTATATTCACGTACTAGTAGTAAACACAACCTGCTTGAATGTTGATTTGTATATGTAAACAGACGTGGGTACAATACAATCGTGTATGATGCATCATCCCATGTATACAACTCATTATCAACTATTTTCACCGCGCTCAAAATTTAATGCATTTTCACTGCTGTGGAAATTAATTAAATGAATAGGATACGATAATCATGCATGTTATAGTTTTGATTTGATAGACTGCAGTCATTAGGTCTGATCAAAGGAAGTGCATTAAAGTTATACCCCGTTAACATTGACCAAATGTTTAATTATTAACGTTGATAATTGACCCTGCCAACATTTCAACATTAATTGTTGATCAACAATGGGGGGAAATCTTGAAATGTTAGCAGGGTCAGTTCTCAACGTTGAAAATATTAAATCCATATGGCCAATTTTAACGGGGTCTAATTTTAATGCTACAACACCTTCCGTTCTTCAGAATGCTTCGTCCGAAAAAATGTTTGCCTTATTCCGAGGTAAAGACGCGAGTACAAGGGATCGTACGAACTTTTGTAGTGGTATCTAGACCCATACCATATGTGTCGTGGCCAGTTCTCACAAGTCCAACCTATTTCAAGTGGTCAATGACATTGGTGACGCGACGGAAGAAAATAATATGTCGTTGGTGTGTGACTCTTGAGTGGTATATGTAGAACCATCCTCTCTCAGCGATGACACACATCTTTGTCTAAGCGTTTCATTGCCCGAGCTTTATACCGAAAACACGGACATATCATTGTTGCAAGACGAACACACAGCAAACTTGCAAAGTTGTGCGAACCTCTTAGTATTCGTGAGTCAATATTGCAACTACCTTAGTTTAAACATATTGTGTTACCAATATAAACATGAACATATATATACAGACAAGCATGCGATATATAGATAATTGCAACTACCTCGTGACTGTCCTGTAACAGTGGCGCGACAATCAAAATATTATTTTACTAAAAAAGCTCTGGTTCTTACGACAAGATATTTTTAAGTCTCACATGTTGTAGGACAGACTCACGACAATAAGAAGACATACGAGGTACTACAAACAATCGTCGAAAAAAGGCATGTCGCCCTTCGCCCCAGACGACTGCAAGTCGATTCCACGATGCTCCAAATTCCGTAGGACTGTATTGCCACGACTTCCGACGACCCACAATTATTTCCCGTGTCGTGCGTTGTGGGTTCGTTTTGACTAGTGAAGTCAATGTTATTGAACAAATAAACTGACCCATTTCTTTCTGCTGGTTTCAATTAAGTCATTTCAGTTCGTAGCCTTTGTTTCCATCGTTAGTACATATGAACAATATATATAAGTATAACTTTTAGGGAAAATAAGAGTTTAATTTTACCATGTGCACAATGCCATCCTCACGTATATTTGGGCCAAGCTGCAAAGTCAATCGGGTAAAACCGACTCTGCTTTACAAGTACGTATACCCTTAGGTAATACATCCCGTACGTACGGGGTTTTCTTCCAACGTGTCCTCTTACAACCGTTAGAAGCCGCTTTAGTGCAGACGAACTACAAATGGCCGGAATACATTTGTTGTTCGTCCGCACTAAAGCGGCTTCTAACGGTTGTAAGAGAACACTTTGGAAGGAAAAAAATGAGTACAGGTATCTGACTTATATGCCAATAATTGGCAACTCTTTTGACAGACAAGAAAGACGAATCAATAAATTCGATGATAAAGCATGTACACTATCAGCATTAAGAGTACTTTCGTTACGTGTCTATGATTTCCTTTGGTTACCTTAAACAAAGTAATAGATACCGTACGAGTTTTTTTCCGCCGACGGTAACACGTTCGTGTCACTGTGTCTGTTCTGAAGAACGTTATTCAGGTTTAAGTTTTCCTTTTCACATTGTTGTGAATGAAATAAGAGAATTCATGTACTAAAATGAAATAAAAGTATGTACGGATTTACTTGAATATTACGCAAATAGAACAAATAGAACAAAGACATGGACACAGATGTTAAAGGACATTTGTTTTGGTCGACTGTTTAAGAAGCATATTACAAGTGCTAAGCGATGAAGGTAAGCTGATTCGAGGAGCCTCATATAACAACTGAAAATGTGAGTGGGTTTGAATTCTTATGACTAAAACAAACGAAAACTGTACAGATGAACGATAAAGTTCACCATTTTATCCACAACAGTACAACAAAATCTACGGGCGTGATGTAGCCACCCCTCCCACACCTACCACCAATCGTCACATGTGCGAACAACGATTTTACTCCCAGCTACGCCCCTGACAATTGCAACAAAACACACAAGAAATTATTAAAAGTTAAGAAGAGTGACCCACGATCTGGAGTTTTGACCAAAACAAGTATATCTACAGTATAACTCTATAGTAGTTGATATGAAAAGAAATCAGAAGTATCAAAGTTTCAATAAATATAATATATCTAATTGAAATTTAGAGGCATAATAAACTACCCAAAAAGCTTGAATTATAGTAAAAAGTGGATAAAACGGAGCGAAAATGCTCCAGTTAATGAATGTCTACATGTATTAGTTACAAGTTGGTTGAAATGACAGTGATCATATTTCGAAAAACAAAAATGTTTTAATAAAAGAAGAAGGATTGATGATTGTTTAAGGGATGTCTTGTTGAAATAGAATACTCTTTAAGAGTTCACCCTTTCACGCGAGTAACGTACCCCGTACCTTAATTAAACAGCTATTTATATTTTCCGCTCTTCTTGAGTTGCTTGGTGGAAATACCGCACCATAGTTGTACGACTACGCTATACATTACGTACGCCATCCAACACAGTGCCCGATCGATTATGCTGTATGTTTGACTTTTGTTTAGACTGAAATTACGGACCAGTCCACCATACTATGTCTGTTACTGCTATGTCTATCGTCCAGAATTCATAAGTTTTCAAAGGCAAAGTGTTTATGAAAATAGCTAAACCACGTTTAAAACGTACGTCAACCTGTGTGCGGATTGCATGCGTCTACAAGGTGTTACGACAGACATATGTTGGCAAGCAAGGTGAAACTCCTTAAGCCCTCGAGTAGTGAAAGTAGGGTTAATAATAACCATTGGATTAGTCGATTATATGTATGTAAAGCGGATATAGCATAAGTTACAGGTAGAATTCTTTTTATTTTATTTAACCTTTTAACAATGTTGTTTTTTGAGGCAAACGTATCATAGCTACGTTTGTTAAACCACTTAACATTCAGTATACGATAGCGTTAATAGTGATAGTGTTAATTGATTACCAACATTTGATATTCACAAATGTTTGTTGACACAGAGCATATGAAAGAAGAATATGTGTAACTACTTATACAGACGATTTGCTAAAATAGCGTGTGAACATGGAGAAACAAACATATTATGTATATTTGAGTAATCGCTGACCATACTTTTGTACATATAACTTTACTGTAAAATTAGTTTTCGGTCTCATTAAGCCTTTACACAAATTGCCTCTTTATCATTATTAAATACGTGTATGTACAGCGATGTAAGGTCGATTGATTTTAAATAACGTGTACACCTTATATTTGAAAGCCGGAATTTAGCTTGACAAGAGACGGACATTTTGATCTATATGCCATAACATTACCGGAATATCTACATACTTGTGTATTATGTTTTGTATCGTTATATTTTATGACCTTGTGTAAAGGTCGGTCATTAACATATACAGTATACAAGTTAAATACAGTAATTGAAGTAGTTGTTATTAAGAAGACGTACAGGAAAGCTCCAGATTTTATTTTAATTATTGATTTACTTCGTTTTATGTATTTACATAACTGTTTAAATGGTTAAATCACAACACCTTAGTGCGCGAAGTCATGTTCGTATATTGTTTGAGTAACTTATCGGTGTGGATACACACGTGTTTTCTCTGGGGTTTTGTTTCTGTTTTGCTTCAAGAACAATATAATCGAAACGTAAGACTTGAAGAAAAGAAAACAGAAAACGTGTATATTATACGTTAGTATGTTATTACGTCGGTTTGACTCGGCGACCTTTTCAAATGTTTATTTCAACGATGCTGTTGACCATTGAACATAATGAAATCTCTCGATTGGGCTTGTTAAATAATCTTTAAATGTGCTCTCATAATTGTTTGCAAATGATCTAAGTGTTATAGCTCAAACTGTACAAAACGTAATTCTATTCTAGTAAAACAGTCGCAAATACACACACTAATCGACTTTAGTGAATGTTTAGCTTGAAGACTGTGTACATCAGTTTAAAGAATCAATGTTAAGTCCATTTATATTTGAACTTGACCTTGAGATATATTTACCTAACCTAGTGTCAGGAAAGTCGACCACATTATCATATCAGGTATAGTTTTGAAATCGTTGTTTTGATTTGCACTAAACGCGGTATTATCGAACTATATACACCCATATATCTATATGCAGAGCTGCGCTAATGAAAGCATGCTCTGGTCTAACAAAACGTCGTCTAGTTCAGGCACACAGCTACCGGTACGCAAAGTACGCAGGCGCGTACACATTGCCACAACAATTTAAGATATACAGCAAGTTAAAAGCAACCGAACTAAATACACGGTCCTAACTTAAATTTATATGCAACTGTTGCAAAGTATAAGAATTTGTTAAACATGGGCTATATAAACCT
>ENA-OREC01002046-OREC01002046.1-marine-metagenome-genome-assembly--contig:-NODE-2046-length-10811-cov-12.756847_pt1 | contig 10811 bp, 6 predicted proteins | sample MGYA00248626_ERZ508543 | MGnify/ENA primary metagenome ERZ508543 (study PRJEB26211, sample SAMN05518279) | marine metagenome | isolation source: Puget Sound, Washington, USA | host: Bankia setacea... | reverse complement strand
GCTTGCAGACCTGTCAACAGAAGAACAAAACTAGTTAAAGAACGGTGCATCAAAATGTCAGACAAAGTTAACAGCAGTAGTCCAGGGATCGTCGGTTCACCAGTCATCCGTTTAAACATTGTCACGGTCTCGTTAGTACATTAAGCTACGATGAACAAGAAACGTTTCTCTCGATGCTCATAAGTGGTTCAGTTCAGATACAGAGTTAATCGTACTGTAATGGACTATATTACAGTGATGTAAATTGAAATTGAAATAGAATATCTGTAATAGCATAAGCCAACAGCAAATGGACAAACACAAGTTTAACGGGGTCCCTAATGGTTGAATACGTGTGTTACAGTTATATTTTGCAAATAACAAGAATATCTTCTGTAATGAACCGTTTTTATCGTATTAACTTATGAAAAATGCAGTCCAAGCACTTTCTTACCGACTAGATTGTCTTTGCTTGTCAACTGGGGACAGTCGAAGATTTGGCAGAGTCGGTTAGGTAAGAACTCTGCGCCCGTGGATCCGATATCAGTATTGATGTATAGGTTATTTGGCTCGAACATAATCATTCTGTAAAGGTTAACGATGAAGAAACCGTCACTGCGCCAGTTGCCGATCTCGTTAAAGTCAAGCTCGTAGCTGGAGTCGAGAGCCAAAAAGTTTTCAGGTGCCAATATTGTCTGGAAAGAACAGAGAAATCTCATTATTACACGATAACACTATATAACTCGCTACATTAAAAACAAGCACCATCATTTTGAAATATCGGGTATATGTAACTGGATCAATTACTTAATTAACTCAACCAGAAGGTCTTGGACTGTAAACATGGCCATTCTGATATCAATGAATTCAATAAAGATATTCCTATCGAGGAAATTGTTAACAGTCTAGAGGATGATACTGATTTAATAAGCGCTGATATAAGCATAAGCAGTATCAGTCACAATAGAAGAGATTTTGAAAGTGATGGTATCAGGACTAATAAGGATAACGAAAGTAATAATAATGGTAATGTTGACGAAGAAAGAAATATACTTATAATGACGGCTAAACAGTGATACTGATGACCACTATACTATTGATTATAACGAAATTTATGGTTACATATATATATATATACAACTAGCAAATGCCACCAACTAAACTGTCGATAATCACCTTGTATCCGCTGTTGGCGCAGTCGTATGCTTTGGCCCATGGAGCAAGCCCCTTTTTGGTACCATTAAAAGTCCTTAGAACATCTGGAACAGCTTGTGGGTTGCTGGGGTCGAAGGGTTTTACCTCACTGGTCAGGTAGTTCATCTGGTCGGCGGACAGGTCCCAGGAATTAGGATCTCCGGGTGCAGTCTTACGGAACTCGGCTAACAAATTGGCAGGGGTAAATGTCGGGCTGGATGCTGAAGACTGCAAAAAGGAAGAACAATGCAAGATTTTATATGTGCTGACAATTAGATAGTATCTATACAATATACATTTTGATCAGGGGTGGATGTTTAGTTATGAAGAGAATTAAAGTTGTTTGATCGTTATTTGTGCAATTAGTATTGACAATTGGAGATTCAATTTTAATTTGTGGTTCCTGCATTACTGTTTATTGCGAATTTGCTCTGCTGTGTAAGAGGCTTAATTTCCTTAACTACATGATTTAGAAATGGTTAAATGAAGTATTCGATATAACACGTTGTTGTTTGTCTGATGCTAGTAAATAAGGAGCCGAGGAATTCACATATGCTTACTTTTGCTAACAGATTGTGTTTATACCAATGTCAACACAGTATTTAGTCTTTTAATGTCAACACAAACGTTAAACTTCAAAATAGCAAGAAATACTTGTAGGAATCTATGTTTTCTTTACCTGGAGACAAGTTCCCGTATCTGGATCCACCACGGCTTCCTCGTTCACCTGTACATTCCCGCCTGTTGCTGTCATAAATTGCTGTACCTCACCCAACAAATCTCTCATCGCATCCGATTGGTTCTTGGCTGAGGCTTGGCATGATGGGAAGGCACTGAAAAGTTTCACAGAAGAATCGCCACCCGCGTGGAATGTGTTAAATTTCGCGCCTGCTTGTGTGTACATTTCACTCAAAGATGTCATCAATTCTTGGATGAAGTTTTTGGTTGCTGGATCACATGGGTCAATAACTCCGTCTGTGAAGCAAGAATCGACTGGACCATCTTGTTTAGCTATAGCTGGCTCTGCTGTCATCAGATGCAGACGGTCAGCCTCGGTTTGATTTGTAGCGAGCAATCGTTCATACCGTTTATGAGACGCTATCTTGGCGGAGCGTAGACTTCCGATGACGTTGACTTGAGGGACGATGTTTATTTTTAGCTGACTGGCGTACTTGAGGAGGTCAACAAATTCTAGTTGAGTATAATGTCCGGATGAATATGGGTTTTCTTCTGCTCCGGAGCCGTACAATGGCGGTAAACATCTTGAAGGATCGGCGCAGCGTTTCGAGGCAAACTGTAAACATAAAACGATGAAATAATGAACTCTAACTTACAAACTCTTAGGTAAACACAATATGCAACCATTCGTTATAAAACATACTTTTTTCAGCTTTTCTTCAAACAGATGTGTTATAATACATATTAATGTATGTATATTCGGATATGCCATAATTTCGGGTTATTAACATGTGCACGTAACGACCAGTATTCGAAAGTCAACTGTGGTTACACCATAGTATACAGCACTGAAGGTTTTAACCACAAAAAAACTCGTATGTATGAACGTTGTCACGATTAAATTGACATATTACTTGCAAAACAACAACAACAACCCAAGGACATCCATCATAAAACATTGTGCTTTTTCTATGTAGCTTAACTGATCAGATCGTTGGCTGTATGCAGCAATGCCCTAGGTGAAAGCAATCTTAAAGGACAATACTATTTATTGAGTGTGTTTTGTGGACCAAACATGACATGGATATCTAACATACACTCGTGCTAATCATGATACTCTCATTAAAGAGTCAACTATTGTAACTGATATAGACAAAAACACTGACAAAACAATATCCGCACTACTTCACGAGATTACCACTGTTTATAGCTGACAATACAATTTCTCGACATCATACATGAATGTGTTATGGTATTCGTTGACGATAGCAGTACTTACGTATAGTTTGAAGAAAAAAGTGTGTGAATATACATCGTTGTTTTTAATACACGTTTGTTTGACCGGAATATTATTGATTGAAGGCTATGTAACATAAACATTCACAAATATACACATTTCATATCATTTCCGGATTTGCCTATGTAACACTGTTTATGATAATGGAATTATTTTAAGTAGAAGATTATATGCGTGTTAATTAAATTCGTAAACATGACGTGTTACAGCTAATACGAGGTATATAAATTGAAACACGATTTTTCCCCCCGGATTTTTCGAAACAGAACCAGTCTCTGCCATTGCCTTCGTTTTCTTCCCTTCAAAGTTACTGCTTACTTTTATTGCCTTGTGTCCTCGTTTTGTGACCCTTACACACCTGGCTCACCAAACGAAATGGAGGACAACAATGAAAGCTAGTACATGGCACACTGGTGTAACTGTTTCTCTTATTTACCACAGATACAACACTCTCGTTCCAGTATGGAGGTGTCACTTATGAAACACTATCAAACACCTGATAAAGCATCCCGAGTCATTATGTGGTTCTTCCGGATGGTGTATCTTTTGATTTATCGATTTTTTTGCTCGCTTTATTTTTGAGTAGGTTCAACGTTCTAGAATAAAAGGGTTACTCGGCTAGTTGGTATAACTGTGAGTGTGAGTCTTGATTATAATATACATAAACAATACACGTGTCATAATTAGGGAAGAGTTTCAAAGTCGTGAACTAACATTGGTTTCGTTTCAGATGATCTTTGAGGCGTTTATAAACATATGTCACGTTATGTTTAGTTCTTCGTGTTTAACCAAACATGAATATATTGTAAATGCGTTGTTCTCTTATTGGTTCTTTACAACCATGATACCACCGCTATGGCTGTATTTTTATGACACGATATACTAAATAGGATGTGTGTTGTTAAATATGTACCCAAATTCTGATCAAATACCAATAGTTATCGAAGCCAAATATTAATAACAATCGAAGTTTTTCTCTTTAATTATTGCGGACCTGTACTTTACATGGTCGGTATTGAGCTTTGATAATTGGCAAAAACTCAACCGTTTTTAAGATGACTAATATTATTGATAATGACCATTAAAACTTTGCATTGTATTTACAAATCATTCGCATGACGAGTCCTTTCGAGAATACAGATTACGTATACGTCAGACAATGCTCGCTTCTTCGAAATGTCAACTTGGAAAACGAGACTCCATGAGCAGTTAAATGATCAGACATCGTATAAACAGCTGACCTATTTTATCGACGTTGCATATGCGTGATGAACATTTTAATTAAAGACACACACTAGCTTCGTCATGGGAAGATTTGCCACTAACCTACTTAATTTAATTCATGCAACGCCACTGCAAACGCTACTTCCTTCCAAGAATCTCATTGATATTTCAAACTATCTCTTTGTACGAGTAACTTTTAATGAGAGAGATTTCTTGTCTGATCAGTACTGTAAAATCAGTATACGATAGACATGTATTACTAAGCAATTCAGTTACAGAACGGAAACCATTATCGTATGAAAATTAACAAAACAATCATCTAGCTTGATTATCACATATTAGAGACCACCTAATTGTGTTCTTTGCTCATACTATAAGTTAGTCGTGTGTTTACATCCGTTTTAAATCCATCCAGTAAAAATACAAGTTCCGGAATAGTTTTGTCAATAGAAAACGTTTACATGATAATATGATGCAGACCATGCTGTGTCCATTGGTTTGGCGAAAGCGAACAGTTATGCATGCCTCTAAACTATGGAATAATCACTTTAGCTTAATAATATTTGGAATGTTCGACAAAAAGTTAACTGCAATGATAGTAATGCTTAAATTGACTGGGAAATTGATGGAGCTAACTTGTAGAATCTGTATATGAAGTATATACCAAGAGTAAACAAATGTGAAGTACTTAGCTTAGACATTTAAAGAACTAACTTCATCATTTTCAATATGAGCGATTATACTACACGAGTGTATGTGTTTTATAATGCATTGAGTTTACCACTTTTATTTATTCACCAATCGACACAAACCTAACAGACACAAACACGCTAGCAAAAACACAAACACACAAAGACAAACCATTGACTTTGAGCAATCAAACAAGCACACATACACAAACCTACCAGGCACAAACCTAATGCCACGACGAAACACTAACACAACAATCTTAAACGCTGATAATGTGCTCAACAGGGGCACATACTACTTGTACTATCTTGTATTACTTACGCTCACGATCTCCGGAAAATCGGCCTCTGTTCTTAATGGAATTCGCATGGCGGCGTCAGAACCAACAGTTAAGACAAGGGTATTCATTTTGTACATCTTCATTAATCGTAACAACTTCTTGATAGTTGGTGGTCCAAAGAAGTGTTTGGTTACATCAAGTTTAAGGGATCTGGAAATAATAAATGAAATCAGTTTAATATCTTTGGACATCGTTCATCTTGAGCATATTTTCTTGCTTGCATGTATTCTATTCATAAATGTGTCGGTTATTTATTCAAGAAATATGTTACAATGTAATATTTTATTCGAAAATCTCCTTTTTGGGATATCAATTTTGCGTTCCCCTCTTTGATATATTTCTTGTGAAACGTGTTTTATAAGCCGGAGATTGGGTCTTTAAAAAATGAATCTTTAAATGTCTTATCAACTTGTTAAACAATTAAAATGTCAATTTGATAACTGTATGACGTTAATTGGCTATACATGTATGTCAACACGTTTTATTTGTTCCTCCTTGTTTTGTTTCTATTCGTCATCGGCATAAATTAAAGAGGTTTATAGATGGTTCATTTGATCTCCAAGAAACAAAACTGTGTCATGTTGTGGTTATTCAGTAAAATGCTCCCTGAAATCTTGGTCAATTATGTCACAAACATCATCTCCTATTAGCATACATCACATCCTACATGTACGTTTCTTTACGACTGTGGTTACTTGTTCTGTTTATATGTCACATCTAACGATATACTACATGTTAACTTTAAACACGATGTTGCTGTGAACATTACAAAGTAAACTAAGCAACCATTATGTCGAGCTTTGAATATATACTGTCAATTTGCTATTACGTAACAGAAAGGTGTTTTATTTTGACTGGTGTCCTTTCATCTTCTTAACCACAATTCAAAGACTTTCGACATTTAGTTGTTTCTGAAACATCATTGACAAAGGGATATGATAACTTTTCATTTCAATGTATGTAGTCTTTAAATTAGAGAAAGGCTAAAACTGTCATTAAATACATTTTCTATTGTAAAATACATAACTTAATTAATTAACACAATGATATATGACCCTGGTATCGTTTTAGCGGATACGACGTCTGAAAGAGAGTTTTAAGAATAAAACAATAACACGTTCCTCCATATTTAGTCAATGTATGTTTAGTTTCACAAAGTGGTACGTGTCACTTAATGATATTGTATATAAATATATTTTGATCATATATAACATGTCAAAAGCATTACTGCAAATATGCAATAACTGTCAATGAACCATACACTTAGATATAAGGAAGTTTGTGGGGGAAGTAGACACCCATAACAGTAGCCCAAACAGAGTTACACAGTGCACAGTATACTGTCAACTTACATCATATAATTATGTAAATACCATTGTTTAATGAGACATCACAAACAGAAGAAAGAGGACAGAAGAGGTTCCGCCTTGAATTGGACACTTGCTAAAAGGCAGAATTCCCAATCTAAAAGTGGGGGCATATACCGGTTTATTGTACATATGTTTAGTAAGTGGTAATATAAAACAGCGGTTTAATAGTTGACCAAATATACAATACCTTATGCCCATATCAGCATCGTCATTCACTGTCACTGCTGGTAGGATACTGTATTCCCCTACCATGGATTTAAACGTCTCGAACCCATTGGATAAACCTGTAGAAATAAAGAAGGACTCATGTTAGAACATGACAAATCTCTCTAAACACGGTATGCCATATGAAATACAAACGACACATTGACCAAACAGTGAGTCTTCCTTAAATGGTCCCTGTGGTAAAAAAAATATTATTAACTTATACGTTACAACGTCAAAGAACGTATATTCACGTATAGCATGGTATAAAACGTCAGAAACACCATTTCCTAAACAAACATCATTGACAGCATGGTGAACCTCAGAATAGACGTATGATTGTCATCGACGTGTTCAACGGTTAGTGAACTGTATCGGAGCAAATGACTAGGCTAAGCTCTCCATAAAGCCCAACTGTTAGTAAATGAGGGAACGTTTTACACCTAAATAACGCCAAAATGCAGCTGTGCAACATTTAACGGGTTAGTCTTAAAAGATTTTTAGTACATGCCGGTAATTTGAAAGTACGTTAACCAAGGTTGTGTTGTTGTGTTTCTTCAAAACTCAACACAGATTCCTTCATTAGAAGCATTTATCACAATATAGATATGCTAATTCCTTAAAATATGTTTTATGAAATTTATTAATTGGGAACGAAAGGGCAACTTTAACAGGTTGCCATAGTTACCAGTGTACTGTTCAGACCTGCATTTAGCTGTCCAACTGTAGTGTATCATTTAAAGTCTATGACTAATGAATTCACATAGAGGTTTATACAGTGTGTTTAGTAAACTTAAAATGTAGGCGTTTGAATTGTATCAGACCTCCTAATGCAACATTGAATCATACACTTAAAGATCTTCTTGGTGACACATTATCACATAGTCAGCAAATGGAAATACAAGGAAAGAACCGTCTACGTTTCCTGTATAATATCTTCTTTACATGATGTGGTTGACTTGCATCTTAACATATGTGTAAGTAATCATTAACACATTTGTTCAATGCTTGGATTGGACTGGTATGTATTGTAACGTAGTTCACTCAATATTAAGACATGTAAGTTAAACAGGTATATTATTTTTACACTATCGGGTTATGTGCATGTATGCAAGTTGTTAAAATGAACAGATGTTGAGAATATGACAACTTACCTTGTTCAGTTCTTGCAGACAAATGTGTGAAATTTTCGTTTCTGCTTCCACCTTCTCTAACAGTTGCGAGCGTGTACCCGTCTTTAGTTTGGGGATTTTTGTTGTTGATTTGGACATAGAATCTATGACCTTCTCCCGTGGGCAGTGACGACACAAAGTCTAACTTTGCAGCGCCAATTCCTTTAATCTTGTAGAGTTCAGCTGAAACACAAACGAGTGTAAACAATAAAACAATGGATAGCATTGAAGTGTTGAAATGTTACTTGTTCGTAAATTGAATGACAAAACTCCTTTCAGATTTTGAGTTATAAGTGTAACATTGGCCATGATTGCTATACGATCATGAAACAGCAATGTTATCAAAGTAAAGCATATAGTTTGTGAAGTTGCTGGCATATTGAAAAATATTAAATAGTGTCAAGTACCCGTGTCTGTGATAAATAATATACTAAACACTAAGGCTCCAAATCCAAATAATATCTACATGCAACATATAAACAACTTACAACAACAAAAGGACAAAATACCGTCACAATTTAAAACTTATGGCATTTTAAAATTCCTTCTAGAAGTACTGTGGTTTCCCAAATGAGTACTTGAATAGGGGAATTATACGTAGTAAGTATGTGTAATTATTATAAGTATGCATTTCATTAGGCGTTTATTCAAATTAGATGCACATCATGCAAGGAATGTGTGTTTTTTGGCGTTGTTTCTTTGAAAACTAACGCCATCTCGTTTTGCCACAATAATGGATGCCTCCTGGACAATTTAGATTTATTAAGGTTTTAATTGAATTTATAAGTGCATGTATGCAAATTAACATTATGTATTGCAGTGTACTTACTAATTAGGTTGGCATATACATTGTTAAACTGTAATATTCAGTTAAAGTAACATTTGTGAGCAAGAACTATAATGTATTTGTAACACAAGTGTGGGTTTTGGCACCAGGTCTGTGTTTTGGAGTAGTTGTTTATCACTTACATGGAGCGATTGACAATTAAAACAACAAGTGAATCAAAAGTAAGCAGGAAACAAGTATGTTAAAAAGAGGTTTCCATTAGAATTTGACAAAGTAACTAAACCCGAACGCTAGCACAATACTTACTTTTAACATATTCTTTGAATTCTGGACTGAGGGTGCTATCAAGCCAAACAATAATTCTCTTTGCGTCTTCGAAGTCGATAAGTTGTCCAGGAATCACGTCAGTTATGTTTTTGGTTTTTGGAATGATCATGTCTCTTCCGAGTCTGCCCATGTCGGCTATATCTGCAGCAATGATGGACCTTCTGAATGGGTTCATGGTGGAGAAGTCATCATCTGATTTGTTTGCGGCTGCAAGGAAGACAAATCCAAGATCGGCGTCCTGTGTACTGGCGATGGTTCTGGGTGTCAGACCGGGAGCTGAGATAATGAAGTTGTTATCAATGTCATACTTGAACACAGACAGTCCCTGTTTTTCTATCGTGATTTTGAAAGCTTGTCCAGGCTGCAGACCGGGAAATTTAGGAGATGCTCCTGGCTTCTTACTGATTTCGAAGAAGCATCCATCACCGGGTTTGATTGATAAACCGTGAACTAAAAACTCTGGTCTGGTTAGATTGTTGCCATCTCGCATGGAAAACAATATTTTCCAATCATCTTCTATCAGTATTGGGCTGCGACCATTATTTCTAAGTTGAAAGACGACTTTATAGGTTTCACCGGTCAAGTGGTTGGTTTCTACGGCAAGTTTGATATCTAGATCTGCCGCGGTTCTGTCTAAATCGACTTGGGTGGATGCACTTTGGCTGTTGGATAATGGTATGACGATGTATACTGCAATGACAAAACAAGTATAATATAAGAAAACAAATCTATGCCCCACAACCAATTTAACCCCACGTTATTAGAACATACCTTAGATTTGATAATACTATGTCAGAACAACCCGGTTATAACATGTCAAGAATCTTTTTATGACATTTCAAAAGCAAATAACCTTTTGAATGAGTTTGTTACGTCACTACAATAAGACAGATTCGCTGTGATATTAATTATAATTATGTAAAACAATGCGAAATATCTTGACATTTGGTAGAGTCTTTCAGACGATCCAACATTAACAGACACTCGACTTTTGCCTTCAGTAAAGTTTACAGTGTGCATATTTCTATGTTAGTGTTCGGTTTAAAATCGAGTAATAGAACGAAAACGTTATTGTGGATGGGCTCCCTGATACAACTGTACCTCGTATAACCATTTTGACTTATAGTTTGCTTAGAAAATAATACACCGTTAGGACTTATAGTTTGCTTAGAAAATAATACAATGTTAGGACTTATAGTTTGCTTAGAAAATAATACAATGTTAGGACTTATAGTTTGCTTAGAAAATAATAAAATGTTAGGACTTATAGTTTGCTTAGAAAATAATACAATGTTAGGACTTATAGTTTGCTTAGAAAATAATACAATATTAGGACTTATAGTTTGCTTAGAAAATAATACAATGTTAGGACTTATAGTTTGCTTAGAAAATAATACAATGTAAGGACTTATAGTTTGCTTAGAAAATAATACAATGTTAGAACTTATAGTTTGCTTAGAAAATAATACAATGTTAGGACTTATAGTTTACTTAGAAAATAATACACCGTTGGGACCTTAAAATGTCCTTAAAACAAAGTTTGGACATA
>ENA-OREC01002045-OREC01002045.1-marine-metagenome-genome-assembly--contig:-NODE-2045-length-10812-cov-13.522683_pt1 | contig 10812 bp, 6 predicted proteins | sample MGYA00248626_ERZ508543 | MGnify/ENA primary metagenome ERZ508543 (study PRJEB26211, sample SAMN05518279) | marine metagenome | isolation source: Puget Sound, Washington, USA | host: Bankia setacea... | reverse complement strand
GTGTTATAATACATGGTTAGTCAGATGGTGTAACCAAGGAAATGTGAAGACTATCTCTTCGTAGAAAACAAGCCATACTAGTAAGAACTATTCCAAGCTAACATTGACAAAGTGGCTATAAGAACATTCGTTGTTTACTCACCTTAGCAGAGACTTCTCACCAAAGTAATCTCCCCTTTTCAGTTTACGCACTTCCTGAGGGTCATCAAATCCAGCTATAGTTTGTGTGACCTTCACCTGAAATAGGAAGTGATCATGAATAAAATATGTGACTAAATCTATAAGGGCAACGATTCTAGCATTCATAACATGACTGATAATACAAAAAAAGATAACTCCTGCATAAACAATAAGACTCAATGGCTAGAAATATTAACTCTTTAATGTTAACAAATAATGCCCAATAAATCATGTACCCATAGTGTGACTCCTGATTGGAATAATATACAAAGGGGAATAACTTTTAACAGTAGAGACATAACTTATATCAAAGGGAGCCTACTCTTAGATGCAGTAAGAAATTTAAGCGATATATATTTTTTAATCTGTAGACAAGCTTGTTTAATTGTCAGCAGTTCCAATACATTACAGAGAAGGTATTACAGAGACAGAGTGTGAACATATATTCAATCTGTCAACGGATAAAGCTATTACATTTAATAAGTTCCATGTGGTACAGCGCGAAAGGCAATTAAAATGCAATCTTTCTCTTGAATCAAAGGCGCTAAAAAAAGAATAAGTTCTCAATATTTCATGTTCCCTGTAATTGAAATAGAAGACTTGGATGTGTAGCCAGTCTGTTCAGAGCCTCATTATTCAAATCTGATGTAGAAGGTCCAATCAAGTCATATAAGCCAAGCCATATAAGTAGAGTTATCCGTACAGTAAGTCTAGCTAGCTACTGACTGGCAAAAGAGAAAGGGTTTTAAGTATAATTGAATAACGTTGTAGATAGAACAGTTTCGCATTCCCCACTCATTATGAAGCATGCACAAGCCTTGTAAGACGGTGTAAGCCATAATTATAAATCAAGTCTTATGCAAGAGAAACTGGTGGGATGAAAAGGGATGAAAAGAGATTTTAGAGAAACATCAATTGTTCAGATTCAGTGTAGACCGCTCGATAACTGTATCAACATTTCTCATTGGCAATGCAAGAATACTAATCAGAACAGTGGACAGAAAAAGCCATAAAAAGAGTTCATCCCCAAATGTCTGTCTGACTTCTTCTCCTACACAATGTTCTTTAGTTCTTTTCTATTTTTGTGCCAAATCTTGCCAAATCTCCGGAAAACACAGTAGCTGATAACAATTTGTAGGAAAAACTTTATAAAGAGCCATGTCCAAAATTGATCTCCTCCAGGGCATAAGGACTCCAAACCTTGAATTATTCATAAGTTGTCAAAGTAAAATTAAGTTTTCTTGGTGTACTTGTTTGACATTGTCTGCTTGCATGTCAAGGGTAAATAACTCTTAAAAATTACCACACTGTATTTCATTGTCCTACATTTTCTATTGAAAGCCAAGGGCAATAAACAAGTTGAAACATTTATCTAGTAAACATCTTCGGCACATTTCCGCTAGAAAAAAAATGGAGCAGCTTCTAATCCTCTTTTATGACTTGACTTGGCGACTAACTGGAATGGCACATTTTTCTGCCTTTTTTTATTTTCACCTTTGTAAAATATGTTTGTAATAATTCAAGGTAGTTTACTTTATTAACTTAGTTCACCATGTGTATACTTACCTCCCTTTTGCCACTATTAACTGTTTTCACCATGTGTGTACTTACCTCCCCTTTGTTGATAATGAAGAACGTGTCACCAGTAGCACCTTCACGTATAATGTATTCACCTTCATGGAAAAAGTCCTGAAATGAGAGATATGGTAATGTCAAACTTATGCTTGAATGAATACACATATCTAGGAAATGTGCAAATTAAATATCAAACTGAGGCACTTAATTCAACAAAGGCAAATCAAACTTCTTCAAAGCTAAATTCACTTTGAGATTGTATTCTTCAGGTCAGCCAAGGAATCTTTGATCACCATAAATATCTAAAATCCTTGAATCCAGCTTCAAGCAAGAATGTTGTTAAACAAGAGTACAGTAGACCAGCATGAACAAATCAATCAACCACAAACAGTGACCTGGTAACTACCTATGCCATGACCAGTATCTGAAGGCTGAAGTTATAATGCCTCAGGCAGTTATCAAGTCTGGAATTGTGTTTACTTTTACATGCTACACTGTCTATACATTGTAATGAGACACTAGACATTGTGGTCAGCAGATACATCAATGTTGCGTTCAATAATCACTTAGACCAAGAGCCTTTAACATTATTAGCCTTGAAGATATCTAGTATTAAGCAAATTTCAATTCCACTGAGTATGAAATATTTGTTGTCTCTGACCTATTTAATCAAGGGAGGTAATCCAGTATGGGAAATTTGGATTTGTTCTGGGTCAATAACAAGCTACATGATCATTAACCTACATATTTTAACGACAATGTTCACACATTCATGTACAGAATACTACTATCATAATTACAGGATCTAGAAAACTTTGTCTAACTCGAGATGATTGTATGGCTTTGATAAAAATCTTTCCAAGTCTCATTTCCATTAATATGATGAAAAAACAATGTCACATAAACCTCGCTTTCCGCCAAGACGGCCATCAAGTGACTTACGAGAAGCAAGAGAAAACGGATAAGCGTTGAGCTATAAACATATCAATTTTACACACTTTCCAGGAAATCAGGGGAAAACATACACCCTCTTGCCTGCTGATGTTGTTTTGTTTGCTGAGGGATTATGGGTCTTTTTCGTTAGCAGGTCTCTGGAGAGGGTGATACTTGTTATATACTGGGATGCTGTCGTTGGCTAGCTTCTCTAGATAAGACTGGAACTCAATCAGGATCATCCTACTCTCTCTCAGTAATGACAGTTTTAACAAGGTGAAAATACAATGATCCCCCACTGCCTGTCTAAGATTTGTACAAAGTTGATGTGTTAGTGCCAAATGCTTTTAACTGGTTCTTTATTCAACATCACTTGGATCCATTTTGCTTTCACCCCTTGTTTCTCTTCTCTATGCCTTATTATTGGTACCATATTAGCTTACGAAAAAAAACCCATCTCAATGGGTAACTGCAGAGTGGCTCTATCTGCTTCCTTATGTGATAGTACTAACAAAAAATTAACCCACTTGCTTTCACTCCACATTCCCTTTTCCACATGTGTTATTATCTGTACCATATTAACTTTAAGACAAAACCTCCACAGCGTAACTGAGAAAACTGGATCTAGGTATGAAGAAAATGCTTGGTACTTCCTTACTTTCATTTGTCATTATACTCATGCACACATGCGGAAGAGAGGAGAATTTTTGTCATGAGAAAAGGAAGAATCAACAATAAGGCAGGTTCTGGCGCAACATGGGACCTCTCCAGGGACCTCATTAGGGATGTTTGATCGAAAGTTGCAGATCTAAAGAAATTGCCTTACTATGTATCTACTAAATGCTCATATACTTGTTTAGGGATATACAGAACAAACATGATGCTTGTAATCAGCTAAGGCTTCATGAGTAATACAGGCAGCTTTGTGATTCTTTTAATAGAAACAAACACATTTTTCACATTATTGATTGATTTATTATTTTATTTTCACAGTGATTTCTGAGACTAAAACAGTATTCTATCCACACACATGCATACAACTGTTAGGGTACCAGGAATATATAGACTAACTGTCTTTATAATAGAACCGCAAACATTCAATTTTTGTCATGCTGTGAACTGTGACTTTGAGCTTAATTTAAGGTCAGGCAGACAAAACCTTTTCATTTTGACTCAGTGCACTAAAGTAATAATTAGACTTATACCAATCGTTACTTTTATGGCTATTCATGAGCAAAAAGTACACATATTGCAGAGATTTAATAACTAGCTCGCATTTAACTGATCTGTATATTAAGTGGTCTTAGAGTTACCCGTGTACTCACAGTAAAGTGTAATAATTACATGGTCTAACAGTGTAAACGAAACAATGTATTCATTGATTCAAATTGTAATTAAAAGACACCCTTACTCAGCAAATTGGATTCCTGTCCTGTTCCTAGTTTTCAATTAAGACTATTTTAAACTAGTGCATTTTTAATTAAAGCAGCACAAACAATTACCGAGCTGTAACATACGGAACACACAGATTCACGGTGAAATATTGCATCAAATAACTGTTTGTCAATTAGCTTATTTGGTTATGTTTCAGAAAGTTCCAGGAAACGGTGAAAACAATTAAAGAAAGTAAAACAGTATTTAATCTAGCAGCAATTTACTGGATGTTCATCCAAATTAAACAAGCTACATTGCAAAATAATTTGTAGCCATTTTTCTCTTGTCAAGGTCATAACACTATGCATGTATATACTTTTATCCTCTTAGACTTGTATAACACTGTTGTGCATCCATGGCCACAATGACCCTCACAAGAATTATATTTGCCTCTATTGATAATTGGGTTGATTATAATGAAAACAAATCATATTTGTTAAGGTACTTTAAGTATCAAATTTGTGACTGGCAGACAACCAATCCTTCGAGGTATTTTAAAGACATCAACCAATTACAAGCCTTGCTGTTCAAGTTCAAAGTAATTATTGTTTTTTCATCAGCCAATGAAATTATAGTTTGTTTTTTATAATTTTCAATTGCAAATGTGAATGATCTTTAAGTTGCTTCACCAAAAAACCGGAAATGATACTTTAAAAAAGGTCTGCTTTCCCATCTGTATTTGTGATAAGCTTACAGAAAGAGACAACACCCATTTGAATGCATCTACAGCACTCAATTGCCTCTATATGGAATTAGTAACACTTTAAAGGAAGATTCATAAGTTGTGAAGTCTTTCAATCAATAGGCATGGATTGTCTCAAAACAAAATTATCCCACTATAATGCCACTACTATATATCTGAAGGGAACATTTAACCACGTCTGCACTGAGCAATAACAACTTAGCTTATACACATGCAATAATAGTTCAGAATACAGCACCATAATACATTCTAAGTACCGCCCTCAAATCAGTCATGAGCATGGGTTTCCTTTTGATTTCTTGAGATCTTTTATCATTAACCTTTGATTTGCAGTTACTTCGACTTGTAAGAGAAACAAACACGCAGCAATGAACACTGGTTCACTAAATGCTATATTCAGGTATCAAGAGATTCCTATTTAAGCTGATTAGCAATATTTTATTCAGCTTTATTCAGATACATGAAATAAAACTGCCTCCGAGTAAGTGCCTCCATTAATAGCATTTATGGTTCTCTTCTTACCTGTGTTTGTCATTTTGTCATATCATTTTATTATTTTAATCTTATTTAGGTGGCTTGAGTAAAACATAATGACAACTGTTTTCCTCTTACATGTCTTTTGAGTGGTCAATGGGAATGGATTATATCTGATTCCTATTTTAAAAGCGCTTTGGTTTATATATTTTTTCAATTAAGTCGGCTTTCCGAAAAAGGTTTCTAAATGTCTCATATCTCATCTGGTCAGAACCTATATTGTGTCTGCAACGTATATTGTTTCTGCCACCTGTATTGTGCCTGCCACCTGTATTGTGCCTGCCACCTGTATTGTGTCTGCAACCTATATTGTGTCTGCAACCTGTATTGTGTCTGCAACCTATATTGTGTCTGCAACCTATATTGCGTCTTCAACCTATATTGTGTCTGCAACATATTCAATACTGTCTAAGTGTAGATATTCAATACTGTCTAAGTGTAGAGAAAACATAAACATCTTTCATGTTTCCACTCACTTATTTTCATACATGTTTTTTTCGCTCACTAAATACATTTATACAGAACAATATCCTTTAAAGAAGCTAAACCAACTTTTTCCTTTAGAAACATCAAAGAGCTCTGTAACCGAAGGAGAGGTTGTTTACATAAATGATCCTTTTCGTTTCTTTTGTTTTGCATTGTTATTTGCACAGACATGATCTAAATCAAACGCATATTGATCGTTAAATATTCTTGGAATGTGCTTTTTTGTTTTTGATATTTTTTGTTTTTATCTAGCAGGAAGCATTTATGAAGAAATCGACAAAAGCCTGCACATTTCAATGTTGGAGATCTGTATATTCTATTTGGATGTGTCCAAGAAATGAAATGTTATGACAATAACTTTATATATATAGGCAGAGGATAATGAAGTAGAAAAGATATCACTACTATTAAATCTTGTGGATAAATAAAATCATTTGTTTTAAATTTTCCCAAAGAAAACTCATGATATTTAAAGCAACGCTGACTTTAATTGGCATCGTTTCAGTCAGTTCTTCTTTGAAGAGTTCAATACTGCATTTCAAAATAAGGACGTTATATCATATGTAAAGAGCGCTGACTTGACATTATTTCTGTTAATTCTGCTTTGAGAGATTGTATTATGGCATTTCAAGATATAAAAGTTATATACAAAACCAAATTGGGATGAAATCAAAAGTATGTAGCCTCTATTTCAAGCCAGCTCTTTAATTTTTAAGGACCAATTTGTTATGGACTGCCTGTTGACAAAATGCATGTCACTCAACTTCACTGTTGGATTTCCATGTCAAGTTACTAGTAATTGAATTGTCCATTATTTTAGTATATTTAATTAGGTTTATATATAACACGACCATCCCAAAGTCAAAAAACATAATCTGATGTCCTGTACGGAAAATCTAGGCCTATTCTGACCAGAATCTGTACCAATTCTGGTTAAAAGGCACACAGAGTTTGTGTTTTCTGTGCAGATTAGACACATACACAGATTATGTCTTCAACTCTGTTTTGTTTTCTGGGCAGAATCCATCAGAACCAGTTTTATTTTCTGTACAGATAATCGTATTAGACAGATTTTCCACTCTTTCACTTTTTAAGAGACAGACTTTTCGTCTATGAAGATTATTCTATGAGACAGATTTTTAACACTAACATTTTAATTTGGCAGATTATTAGTACTTTTGAATAAAAGATGAGGCAGAAAATATTGGCTTAGATAATTCATCAACCATTTTGTTAAAGGCATTTACATAAGTACACTGTAATATAGACTACTTTTCATGTAAGCGTAGATTTCAGTTAAAATGCCAATGACAAGTTTGACATAATTACTGCTATTACCAAGAACTGCTTGATTCCATGTATGGTTTAGATTTGTTTCTATTACACCAAAACTGAAGTTAATACAAAACTACAACTAATGCACACACTTGGCTAATTACTGACAGTGTCCTGGTGAGTATTTTAAATGGCAAGAAGGAGACCTGTCGAAGTGGATAATTACATGGCTGCCCACACAATGTAAACTCTGTAATTATTTTTTCTATGAAGTGGTACATGCCAAAAACAGTTGCTAAGCACTATATTATAATCTGTTACAATGTCATGAACGCTGTGACAATCATATTGGAGAAATGTTAGAAAACATTCAATGGCCAACACTCAACACCCAAATACTGCCTTTGACCCGATTTTTGTTACACTAACAAAAGAAACATGTCGTTGTATAAGAAGATGCCACATAAAATCCATGCATTTAAACCATGTACTGTAAGACTTAGTAATATACAAATTTCCTCATTTCTATTTGTAAGCTCTTGCTGTAACATACTTGTACATGAAGCATATACCAGTATATGACCTGAGACTTTAGGTGGAGAGTGAGCATATAAGTCCAAAAGGTGAATTTGGATCCCAAGCCAGATTTTTATAACTAATAACTCTAGCTCCCTGCAAAACTCAAGTCACTGAAATAAACATTGGTACTATTTGTAAATCCGATGTCACTTTTCTAAACTTCTTTAGTGAACACATTAAAAGTCCTAAGCTTGTCATTTACATTACTTTTGTATGTATCCAAAACTGCTGATCATCTTCTGAACACAGATCATGATTTTAATTAACAGAACCAAGTGAATATCGGAGTCCAAACTATTTTCATATAAATGTACCTTACAAATAATCCAATGCAATTACTATAATACATGGTATATTCTATGGGGATAACTTTCATTTAGCCGCCACACAAAGACCCGATGGCTTACACGTGATGTCCTCCCTATACAGGTATATTAACAATACATACACAGACATTGAAAAAAACAGATTTTCACAGGAGAACTAATTAAACTGATGACCTTTCATTAGTTTCCATAAACTGCTGACTATAATATTAAACCAAACCACGGGTATCTAGAAGAGAATCTATGGCCTTTTTTCTCTCTGGTAATGAGACATCAGCCATACAAAAATACCAAAGCTCTGCTAATGACCAAATTGGTCATTAGCAGAGCTTTGGTATTTCTGTTTTAATACTATCCTAATCTTAATGCAGAAAAAATATAAAACATGATTGATGAAATTAATTTGTAAAATCCACTAGGACCAAAATAATTTACTTCTTTTGATTTTGATTTTTTGATTTTCAGTATTTCAATTGTAAGAAGGGGTTGTGGCTTATAATACTTTACCAATAATTTCTTTGTGAAAAAATCCCTAAGTTGGAATCAAATGGGAGAATGTGTATTTTTGATTCATTTAAATACAAGACTATACAGCAGGTACATTAGAAAATTCTCCTTTAAATATCGTGGTCCAACAACACTAAAAAATCTTGCCAATTTTTTAGCAAATATGAAACACTGTGAAGAACATTACCTTTTGGCCACTCTTTGTGATAAACATTAACAGACAACTTCCTGGAAATAACACAACCATGGATTCCAGATGATATAATGAGAAACAATTAAACAGTGACCAACAAAATAAGCACCTGGACACAAGTTTTAAACCTGATACTAGATATAGACTAGATGTGTTAAATGGAGTAGTATTTGTTTTTGTCTTGAGTTATGTTAAGTTTACTTTCTTAAAATTTGTTTGCCTTTTTTCGTTCTTGTATTTATTTTTCTTAGTGAGATGAGATATGAGAGGGGGAAGGGGTACATGGAGACACTAGATGCCAATTCTTCCTCCAGATCAAACAGTCAAACCAGCCTATCTAGTTTTTCAATTTTTGACACACTTATGTTGTGAAATGATGCCTTGTTTAACACCTGACATAAACAAAGTGCTCTTCAAACAAAGCAGAAAGTTTAACATTAGATGGCCCTTTATCCAAAAATACTAGCTCATTTATTTACGTAAGAATAAAGTGGTACAGCTTTCTTCACTTAAGGAGGGCACTTTATTTCCTGGATTCATAAACAACAAGCATATGACCTGATTGCTGGAAACTCATGTTTGTTGACATATCAAATCATGATTTCACTGAGCACCAACATCGACAAAAACAAGTGCCCTAAGATAAACATTGATTTCCCAGCATTAGAGAAACACAGTGATTACAAACTGTTACACACTTGAGGTTCTATAAGTTACAGACTCTCAGGCAGTCATTACAGAACCCAAACCATCACAAAAATATAATCCAGATCCTCCGGAATCCAGGCCATTCAAAGCAGAGAGCATACAAAAGTTGTGCAATAGGTTTGACAGGTTCTTGCATCTATGTAAATGTTAGCACAGTTCTAGATTCCAAGGATACAAACAGATTTTTTGTGAACAAACTTACACAGTTCCTATACCTGGCTTAACACCTAAAGGTAGTGAGAAACTCCTATTTGTGTAGGTTTTACAAACAAACAAAAAGAAACAACTATTCTGCAATTGGATAACATTTGTTTTATTTCACAGCTAGAAATATAGAAAGACATCCGTAAGTGGTCTCATTGAAGGTTATCAAGTTTTAAAGCCTGTAAATGACAGTTTCAATAATTTCTGATAGTCTCAACAATTTGCATGCAATACATTCAACCTTGAAGAAACCTGTATTGGCGACAAAACTCACACAAATTACTTTATTGAACCTTATATTTACTTCCTCAAACCTCAATCTACTGCAATTATCATTTTAAATCATGGAGCAATTTTCCTTTCTTCTTTACCTTAATTAATGATACAGTTAAGATAACATAATAAGAAAAACCTATTAACGACAGTGTAAATAATACTTTTAATCTATAACATTAGTGCAAGTCTAGTTTATGGTCGTAGGGATGTTACCAATAATCAAGTTCAATTGAAACACATGTATTCTCATCTCTCAACAGGGAAGTAAACTCTAAAGTCAGAGGAGTGATCACTGATCAGAACATATCCTTGCATTGTTAGATAGATGTAATTATATTTACAAAGTTATATATAATGACAATGTGTACAAAAAATGTCTTTAAATAAAATAGAAATCTTGCTGCTTACAATTACGACCAGATATCAAGTTTTTAAAAGCTTTTCAAATTGCCATGCAAACATCAAATAACATTCATTATCCTCAAGGCATGTGTAGTAAGGTTTAGGTTTTACTAATCTTCAAACAAGGCTCTTTTGATCAATTTGTGATATATTTGATCTCAACATGCTACAGACAAATGCTAAGTCATTGATCTCTTCTGGTTTTGCTTTTTCTCTAATCCAGACAACTGAGATGCATAAAATAGTAAGCTTCATAATTAAAGAGGTAACTGTCACAGAATTAGGAAAGATAATTTTTGTGAGCCTAAAATGACATGGTTTTCTTTTTTAAAAGGACAGTTTATTTTCTTTATTTTTTTTTCAATACAGGACAGTTTTGAAAGCTCTGTAAGTTTTGGATTTAGATAATTTTTATATATATTATATATACTCCTGCACTTTATGTGAATCAATCATTCCCTGATCTTTATATGTGTTGGTCTCAGCTGTTGACCTGT
>ENA-OREC01002044-OREC01002044.1-marine-metagenome-genome-assembly--contig:-NODE-2044-length-10813-cov-12.429955_pt1 | contig 10813 bp, 7 predicted proteins | sample MGYA00248626_ERZ508543 | MGnify/ENA primary metagenome ERZ508543 (study PRJEB26211, sample SAMN05518279) | marine metagenome | isolation source: Puget Sound, Washington, USA | host: Bankia setacea... | reverse complement strand
GTCGAAATGCGTTGGTTCTGTCTTCGATAAATGAGTTGTGCCTGAACACGTAGATCTATCAACCAAGTGCAACTTAACCTGGTAATTATTAGTAATCAACCAAATGTAAAGCATGATGCTTGTGTTTTATGTGTAATCGTCTCAGTTGATAATAAAACCATGATAAACACAATAAAACTCGTTTGAATATAAGTTGTTCGTGCTAACCGTTATATTGGGCAGATATATATCATATTGCACAATCGTTTGTATAATTGTTAGCAACTAATCACACTTTTACTTCAGTGTCGAGTATGGGTTAATTTGTTGTTTATTAGCAGATTCTCTTGCGTATGAATACTAATTTGAAATTCATGAGTTATTTCCCTAGCAGACGAAACATAAAGCGCGGGGTTTAAACTGTTTGTGTTGGTGACGTCATTGGTGTTGAGTATGCTGTCTAAGTAGAAGTCGGATACTGAGACGGGGATTAGCTCGCTGTTTCCCATAATTATGATGAAATAATTGATAATTGCCAGATTTTCCGGATAATGAAATGCTATGATACATTCAGTGCAAAAGACATCTTGTGTAAATCACTGAGTCTAAAAGGTTGCAGCACTTGGAAGTTATTGATAGAGTTTCGTCTACGATTCCAGAGTTGTTGAATAAAGAGTATGATTTCCAATTCTCTCCATTAACATTTACATAACCAGGGTAACACCAAGTTTTTATTCATATCATATGCTTGTACTGTGTTTTCATAAAAATTCATCACTGTTATTGTTGGATAGCATAGAAATCGGTAAAACCCAGCAATAATGTTTTTACCTTCAGATATATCAGAGTGTATGTGTCTATAGTAAATTTACTCCCCTTTCTTCCCATACATTTGTCCTGTAGTACTATATACTGGGTATTGGTAACTGAAACAGACGTTCGTTCTATGTCTGTTTTTCTCTCATTTATAAAGCGTCGATTAGATTCTAGTAAATGCGATATATGCTTTAGAACAAGTAACATGTGCTCTCTGACCTTATCTTAACATACATTCGGTTATCAGACAGCTGTATCCCTTTCAATTTCATGTACCGGTGTGTCTCAACGACTCAATGTATCAAGCACGTTGTTGTCACTTATCAAACATAGCGATGTGTTTGCAGGTAGATCAGTGACAACTTTAACTTAGTGGCTATTTTGTTCCATGTTCAAGTAACGACTGATTCTTACCTAGCTGTGTATTTTTATCACTTCCTCATTACTGTCCAACGTAGTCATAAACGTCAGTTTTTAAGTACACACGCCCTTGGTTGTCTTTTCTCTTTTAATGTTTTGATGATTTCCTACCGTGTTGTCTTTTCCCTTTTCAGTATGGAGGTTTCTACGTTATCTTATCGCAGAACATGTCATTTACAGCTTTTTGTTCTACGTATGCCTGTGTTGATTCTCTAATATCTCTCCAAACATCTAATCTACGACCTGAAAGTTCTGAAGAGATAGTGGCGATAATATGTAGTTAAATGCCGCGTACCTCGTGTTCTAACATCCATCTCTACAGCTATCCAGATCCCTTAAGATCCGATGCTCGATGTCTTCACATGAAAACAAAACAATAATAGAAAAAACAACACACACAACAAGAGCAAACAATGTCACAAAAAACACTATAATACATTATATCCTATTTAATCCGTTCATTGTTGAAATGGTGTCATATATTAGAACCTTGTTCAGTTTTTGGAAATATTAACTAAAATCTAATTTGGTATCCATACGTGTAATAAGTCACAAACACGTAATCTAATTTATCTGGCGATTGATAACAAGAAACATGGCTTCCATAGTTCACCGAAGCACGTATAAGCTTCCGCCGACGTTGACCTAGTTTAAGTAACCAATTAAGTAACCAAAACCCTCGATCATCTTAAAAAGTTTAACACCTCTATCTTCCCTTTTATCGGTACATGCTATTTTTTGCAGACACATGTTATTTTACGCCAATAACAACTTCATAGAGTACGTTCTCAAGTTATATATATGAAAGATGATATCGCTTTGAAAATAAACTGTTACACGCATTCCTGATTGACACTATGAATAAGTATGTGATGTCTAAAGGATCTTGATACAACAAACAAACTTCTCATCGTAATGGATTACATTTCAGTGCAGTAACCCCGTGTGCATGCATATATCTTTTTCTCTCTCTATCTATCTCTCTCTTTCTCCCTCCTTCTCTTACCGGACACTCATTTGTACCATATAATTGGTTCCAGCTGAGGGAATACTCTTTCGCTATATCGTTGCGAAAAACGCATGTAAAACTTGGCCGGAGCTCAGCAACAATACATTAGAAGGCGGCAACACGAGGCCAGCCAAAATATGAACAAACGAACACATAAAGCCAGTAGTAATTAATATCGATACAGTAGCCAAATTGTATAGTAAATAATATCGACATCGAGTCCAAACTGTTGGTGGAAATGTTTCTGAGCTTTTGCACGACATACATGTAGGTGACATTACAAAGCAGTACCGTGATGTTGGTAGATGCATACATGCTTGTTTTGGATAGATCTGAATCAATAAAAAGGTATTCAGGTATGACACCCATACAGAAGCAGAACCATACAGACGTCAATATCAATCTGAAACTAACCAACCGACCTTTTAATACCAGATGCAGCCGAATGACACGTGCATTAGAAAGCATAGAGTGGTGTTGATGACGATGATAATAATTATTTTTAAATTGATACATTTTCATGCATGTCAATTGTAGTTTTTGTTGTAGTTGTTGTGGATTTTTTTCTATTCTGTCTATTATTTCTTTTCTTTCGCATCAAGTGTATATGTTATAACTTGATCTATTTCTGTTTGTTAATAACCAAAAGAATGTATTCTACCGATTATGTCAATACAATTTGAAACTTTGATACAAACCCATGTTTAATCACAACTTGAAGTGACACACTACTAACTTCTTATAGTTTCTGCTACTTCTAAATGAAACCATAGCGCCTTTGACCAAACAACTTCAGGTTAACACTCGCCAGGCATTTCTATAATGTATAATTGTACTTCACAAAAGAACAGGTCTTACGTATGGCAAGCGTACAAATGATGTTGGATACAAACGTATATCAAAACTAATAAAACAAAATCAGCATACTCGCCAAATATGTTGCTTGATCCTGTTACGGAACATAGGTCTCTCTAGTGGCAAAGATACAACTAATAAATCACGTTGCTACCACCACTTCTACGGTTTATGTACAAAGTCGAGTTAGCTGAATTAGAGGGTAAATTTGTTCTCATCAGCATTTTGGCTGCTAAAAGGACCTCGTGTGGCTTTATGGCGAGATTTTATGTCGATTTGTGGATTGAACATCGCAATAAAGGAGATATATCCGTTATACTTATGATAGTTTTGCTACTTTTTGTGCTCTGCGTTCTCAGTTAGCCAGCTATTAAAGCATGACTACGTGCCAGTAGGTTCTCGGTTAGTAAATGGTCTTCACTGTTGGATTTCTATCTGACTACTTGCAAGAAATGATTTGAAACTATTGTCAGCTAGTATCATGGTTTGACGTCAATAGCCGGGCATATACAAGTTTACTTAAGTCTATAGTGAACCAGACACTAGAATTACATAGTCATGAAACAGAAACTGTCTTCTTCATAGCTTAATAGTGACATATAGGTTGAGTAGTTGTTCAAAGAGGCGATCCTAAGTTTTAGTTCAGAAGGACATGCCGTTAAAACATCATAGGACTGATTGGATATCAGACTGAGCAAGAATCAAACATGCAGTTGCTAACTAGGTTAACATTAAATGTTATGTTCCTTATTGGTCAAGGTAACACTTTGTAATAACAGATAATTTTTTATATATTGCAAAACAATAATACATAATGGCGGTGCCAGCAATGAAAGTAAAGTACATTTACACAACATGCGTTGATGTTACATGGGGTCAGAAGAAAACAAATAACTGATGTCGTGTCAATATCTAGGAATATCTGATACAGTTTAGTTTGATTTACAGTTATACTATGCAGTCGAAAGACTCTACACATTGACTACTTGTCTGTTGTTATTCAGTGTACTCTGTAATCCGACGTCACATCTTATAAAGCAAACGTCAGACAAGAACACACGTTGTGACAAAACTCACAGTAAAACACTCATTTTAGAGATGAAAGTGCTTTTATAGGAAATAGGAAACTAGCTTACCAGAAACTTGGCTTACCCTGTAAGTATGTGTGTTCCAGTTTTGATGGACAGCTGTTTATTACGACAATACCGCGATGAAAGAAAAACGACCTGTGAACCCTTGTTCTCAGCATACATCAAGCAAAACATATCTTGTTTTATAATCATTGTTTACGTCATAATATGATAAAAACTATAAACCACCTGTATGAGAATCTAGGTCTGATAACTTAGTGTAGATCTAAGCTAGAACTTTCTAACTCCGTGCCTACATGTTGGTGGCACACTTAGGTGCTTGCTGAGTGGTTTTACACGTTGTCGAATAAGAAGTGAAACCGTAAGAGCTAGCAGAGTACTTGTTGGCAAAAACAAACCTCGAGCAATTATAACACATGCCCTTGAGCTGAAAAAGTGATGTTCTGGCTGAAAAGTTGCTTCTTGATGGCTGAAACAGACTCTGGGTGTCCGGGGAAACCATCATCCATGGGCGTGACGGATTGGTAACAAATGGAGGAAACGCTCGATTCGCTCGCATCTTTAATCGATTAATTAATTGAGTAGAACGCACGATAATTAATCGAATAGAACAAAGGAGAAACACAGCATTACACAGACACTTGAACACAATAAAGACAAAATATTTATAGGGGCTAATTTCGTACATAGCTTTCAGCACTGGAGATAGTATAATCTCGCTAATTAACATTGTTATGACAAAAACTAAGCGCTTATTTACGTTTAGCATTCTTGTTTTCATTCCGGAAGGAGACAATAAGAACGTGTTTCAAGGAATGTATTACGTGTTTATGAACACCTGCGAATCGACACCTCTTAGAAATAAAGAAGTTACAGCCATTATTTTACTGCAAGGTTATCATTAAAAGCGTATAAAACGTCAACTGATTGTTTTTCTTAAAGTATACATGCATCATGAAGTCAACATATCACGAGAACTGATTGAATACAATATATGCAAACCAAGACCAAGACTAGACAAGATATAGACAAGACATGGCCAAGACATGACCAAGACATGACCAAGATATAGACAAGACATGGCCAAGTCATAGACAAAACAAAAACCAAGATAAGACCAATGCGACAAGACAAATATCAAGACAGGACCAGACACGACACAAGAGAAGTCCCAAGATAAGACACACTACAAGTCAATACAAGTCAGCACATAGTTGCACCAACTCATGGGAACAACATGTAGCGTGGAAATACTCAGTAGATCGGTTCAACAGCTGTGCAATTTTACATGTTACCCGTTGCCTGAATGGTATGTTTTATCACATAAACATAATCTGAACTCCAATGAGCAAGATATTTATAAAGAGGGAATGTTATCTAAGTATTTCTTCAGCAGATGTCTAATTATATACATTTTAGATTGTGTTCGGTAGCAGAATTAGTGTTAGTTATGACACAACAGCTTGATGATGTCGTGTGAAGGAATGCTGGAAAAAAGCCTGAAATAAGTTCTACTAGATAAAACCAGATTTAGTGTTAAGGTATCCCTGCTTTATTGAGTTCGGCTTTTAGATTGTTACTTGGCCATCTTTCGCCAGCGAATAAACTAGAGGGAAAAGTATAAGTAGTTTTCTGATCGGCTTAGAAAAAACCATAGAGCGACAATTCTGATTGTAGCAACGACCGAGTTGATTGGTGTCATTATTAATATCCTAATTCTAATTTGCTTAACAAACGAAAATGCCAACTGGTAAAGCTGTGGTAGATAAATTACATATCAGGAAAGACCGCGTCTGAGTCTGAGATATGTTTTAAATATAATTGTATCCTCTTGAAATCGACCAACTGTCAAAACAGACCACGTTTTACTGTACGTCGTGGTTTGAACATTCCGGATATCAGTACGGACGGAGACTCTTAACATACTAGATACTGAACTATGTGCATAAACAGATGAACAACGTCTTTTATCAACGCTTCTCTCGTTCTTCTTTCGTTACTTTTCGTTATTTCTCGTTAATCTTAGAAACTATGTTAGGTGCGAGATATCAGGATCTAGATATTTTGACAGCGAACTTGTGTTGTTTTGTTAACATTGGCACAATTATGGCGTTCTTGAGTTACCTTGGCAGCATTATCGGCGCTAGGTGCTACAGTGTTAAGATAAAGAACATAATTAAGTAGCATTAGTTGAACAACAATTTGATCTGAGACGAACATAATACATTCGTAGAACAAATACATCCGCTTATATTATCACTGAAAGAATTGAGTCGACAACAGAAATGTGTGTACAGAAAGATATACAATCAAGTTTCATAGATGACTGTATTTCCTAGAATATAGCACTCGGAGGCCTTGTCATCAGATTGTTACAGTGAAAGGCCACTGATCTAAATGATCTTATGATAAAGTTGTCAAATAGTATTAAGTATCGACACTGAATGAGGCTACGACTGGTCGGATTGTGCAGTAGGTATGATACCCATTTGTTTATACAGGGACACCAGGTTCGAACAACTAGTTCGCCCGCATTTGTTAATATGTTTGCGGCTAAAATATGCCATACCAATTCATGAGAATATCAGGGTTATTTAGTCGAAGGGAACCCAATCAAAGGAAAGTAACAATAAGCCAGTATATAGATTTAAATGATAGCATCCCGTAAACTAAGTTATCTGGTAATTTACCGGAAACAAAGATAACTCAAATTCTTCCCTTCGCTAAAGTTCCAACATTAATTAACATATCTTGCACAAAACCTACAGATGTTTCTAATACTTCTTTCACAAACTTAAAAAGTCATTTTGTGTTGTCTCAGGGCTATCAAACTTTCCAATCTCCCGTTAAATAGTATTTAAAAGAAAGAACAACACTGCCGAAAATTAGTTCCGGAAGAACCTAGTTATGTATCTGATAATAGAATGTTTTGTTTAGTTGTTTTTGTATATTTAGACACATGATAAATGTAAAGAAAATGCACTGTTTAATGAAATGGAAACATTAGAACATAATGAAATAATAATCATTGAAATGTGAGCACTTGTGTTATACTCATTATTAACGTTTACAAGTACACCGCACACTTTAGGAAGTATAGCGTTACAACGATTAGTTTTAACGGAGGTTGGATGTTAATAAAGAAAGTAAGTCTGCAAGTGAACGTCTCAAATAACAAAATATGTATAAACAAGAAGATAGTTACTGGTGTGAAGTTTGATTGATTGTGATATGTGTTATTACATTGTATGACCAGTAAGTGTTGTTTGTTAGGATCCAACCGTGAATATTTCTTCAGCTGCATGACTACTTTAAATTAAAGACCTTATTGGTAGAACGTCTGGTTAACTAGAAACGCTACATGCTCTGAAGTATGCGTTGTTTGTATGATGTTTTACGTGATTGCGTATGTTATGAACACTGCCCGGCCACTTCACTGCAAGCTTCTGTATTGTCATTCTGCTACATTATGTTGTATAAGCACTATCTCGTGTGAAACGTGGGACACATTAAACAACCGGTTCATTCGCAAAATACTATTTAGTTGGCCGTGTATCCAATGCTCAGCATATAATATAGAGCTAGATCAAAGTTGGTTTTCTTGTCCTGGTTATACGTGGATGTGGTTTCAGAATGACAATATAACTTTTAGTAATAATGATGTCCTTATAATATTACAGTTACGTGGACGCACACTCCAGGCATGAACACAAACACGGAGCTAACTGGCAAATACCTTTAGTTTACGATGGCCATGTTAACGAAGTGGTCTTTAATCGAGGAGGAAGTGCTATCGTATTCTTTCCCAATCATGAAACCCTCGGGGGGTTAATAAATATACGATAACAATTCACTGATACTCAACAAAGCTTATCATTGGAGTTTTACTAATCTAATGCTCAAGTTCTCAGACAAGTTTCACACAGTATCTATCAATAACCTTTTAAGATAAGCTGAACTTTGCTCTTCAGTTTGTTATGGTTCAGCAAAACCACACAGTACATGGAAACGACCTGCGTGAGAGTTTGTTTTAGAGACGTGTCTGAAGTTGGTACCCAAGTTCCCGGTTATTGTCTAAATTACTGGCAAAGGCTTTTTTGGGGGTGAATAATAGACTGAACTTCATGATATGTCAACGTATATTACACGAGGGGCTTCCTAGAATTTCGTGGAGTTGAGCTCTGTTTTATCTATACTTGTATTACTGGAAAAATACAACAGTGTCAAATACTTAACCTTAATGATAACGTGGAGGGCGTAAGCATGCGTTTGTATCATGTGACAAGTAATCCTTATTGACACGGCACTATAGCAACCAACCAACGCTGAAAATGGGCAGCTCTGAGCACTACAAGGGATAGCTTAATACTATAAAAGTATGTAGTATATAATGTATATTTGATATAAACAAGGCCGGGTATATGCAGCCTCTCAGTCAGACTGGCATCTCTACAATAGCGCTCAGTGTCGAACACCAGATTGAAATTCTACTAACAATAATCTCAGGATTTATGTTCAGCCACAAAAACAAGAATTTATATCATAACAAATCAAGTGTGGTTTCTGTAAATAACGCTCGTTTCTTAAATATCGTTATTTTTATTTTTGTTCCATATCCGGGGATTTCAGCATGAAGTAAAACTGAAATAAACAAAGATTAACAGAAAGAAATTCCCAGACTCATATTTCGTAGCATGTTTTGTTTTATGCTTTGCTAGAAATAAAAGAAATCCTATAATACCCGTGTACTATATTGATGTATTACTGAAGTATTATTTGTTTATAATAGCCTAAAACACATATCAAAGTGAACACGTGGAAACTGCAGATGCTAAAGGATAGTGCACGCATACGTTCTGGTGAGTCGAACCACGTCTTCTGATTTTTGACACGATTGAGTTACCGGTACTAGATAAGTTGCACACATTTTGTTTCACTTTTTAGATATACAACTCGAGTTAAACTGAACTCTACTTAAAACGTGTTCCCACAATGTGTAATATGTTTTGAACAACCGATGATTTATTTTAAAAGACTTTGGCAGTTTGATAAATGTGAAAACCGTGATGGAGCGTAAGTAATGTTTTCCTGTGTTACAAAAGAAAGGATCAATTAGAACATTATAGTTTTTCATCACACTTTTTCCCGGAAGAATTCTCAGACGGCCTTTGAGTTTATTTTAGAGCAAGTTTGAAATAGTTCGCTGGAGTATTTTTATAAGCTGTAATAAAAGGACTTTCATCGCTTACTACGATCTCTTTGTTCCTTCTTCAGTTGTTTACTGTCTATAGTGTACTATCTGAGAGGAAATTCCCAGTCAAGTGTTAATGTTACATGGATAAACATACACATCTACCTTAGTTAGTCTTCAGACATACGATTATTGAATGTGAGATGATGTTTGAAATATTTAACACTGTGAAAATATGTATGTACTTCTATAACGATTTTGCCACAAGTACTATCATTCCATTTGAATGATGTCATAACGTAAAACCTGGAAACCTGCGCGTCATTCGGCAAGTTAATGGGAGTCTTTTTGTAACTGTATGGTGCTTTTATAAGTATTTAGTGCATGTATCAGGGTTTTTGAGCTACTCTATATGTTCAACAACACGAGATTTCGCTATACATGTTGTTTCGTGCAGGTGGTTGTGTTATCGGCTATTCGCGGCGTTTACTTACATATATATATATATATATATACAATAAGCAAAACAGAAACTTTGGACCCATTGTATCTTGCAAAAACTAAAACAGATATTATGTCACCAAGAAAACAAATTGTGCTGTCGTAAGTGCTGTCGTAAGTGCTGTTGTAGTTGATTGGGCCATATATTCGATGAGAGTGTACAAGTTATGCCAATATGATGCTACAGCTGCCAACGTGTATACATTATTATCTCTACGGTGTTAACGTTTTACCAGAACAAAACGGAACATTTAGATTTTGTTTAAGCATTATACAGCGTATATCAATAAACACAACACAATGCATGGATAAACAGATACAAGTTAACAATAATGATACTAAATAGATTGTTATTTAGTTTTACCCTCTGAAGCCATGCGAACATGTTTTGTTGTGGGATTTGTTCCAAATTTATAAAAAAAATAAAGTTCAGGAAAATATCACCTTGAGAACACGTGTACATGGAGAAATAAGTGTACATTGCTTGAAGAGTGTATCAAAGGAAAATATACAATTGTTATAGTATGTGTTCTAAAACAATTATACTTCGATGCAGTTTGGCAAAGGGAATCATTTCAATATTGCGATGTCGTAAAGTATAATTTTACGTTTATTTGTTATGTCATAAGATTTGATAATGGTAGCACGACTTTCAGTGGTTTTATGAGTTCTCCTTTCATTTGTTTATAACATGTTTTATGACAGATGCAAAATCACAAGAAATATTTCATTTTAACTCGTGTTTATTTCAGAATTTGTTTCTCAAGGAATTTTATTGTACCAAATGCTTCACAGAATTATTGCTACTGAAAACATACTTAATCTATCTTTATATACATTTATTATCAGGTATTGCTTGTTTATAATTAGTTGGTCATGTGTTCATGTTTTATCTCTAAGAATAACTACAACAACATATATATGATATATACGTTCAGTAAAGGAGAGTTT
>ENA-OREC01002043-OREC01002043.1-marine-metagenome-genome-assembly--contig:-NODE-2043-length-10814-cov-13.534227_pt1 | contig 10814 bp, 7 predicted proteins | sample MGYA00248626_ERZ508543 | MGnify/ENA primary metagenome ERZ508543 (study PRJEB26211, sample SAMN05518279) | marine metagenome | isolation source: Puget Sound, Washington, USA | host: Bankia setacea... | reverse complement strand
ATTTCATCTATTGATATTACACTGTGGAGTCTTGGGTTCTATATTTCATCTATTGATATTACACTGTGGAGTCTTGGCTACAATTCTGCGTATCTATGTTCATTGCTTGATTCGATGACATTTTAATTACTGGTTCAGCTAACATATGAAATCCACCAAAAATGAGAGTGTCTAAAAACTTATTACTTCACTGTACTACCTTCACTATTTCAGATTCTACACATTTAGCCAAGGAGATAGCGAAGGCTGATGCTAACTTTTATAGAGTGCAGAAGGAAGCAGAAGCAAATAAAGTAGGTTTGATGATGAAAACAAAGCCAAGAGTGAAAAAACACAAAATAAAACACAAGAATGTTCTTTAAACACAGGACAACAAAATGATACATTCAAAGATAATTCCAAATTTCCTAAAATCACAATTATTCAAGTATGTACTAACATTATAAAATGTCTTAATTCTGAATAAGGACATTTTCTATTGGTATCAGGAGGATATCTGATTGGTTCCAAAAAACACGCATACATATAGTTTCTTACACGAGTTGTCACTTGATAGAAAGATATATGAAGCAAATTAAGGAAATGTTAGTGAGCGAGCTATTGGTAAGCTTTGTAACTTTTCCCCAACGAGTTTAATAAATGTTTATGGTATAAATTGACAATGATCTTATGATTATTGTTTCAACATGACATTTAGCCTGCACAGACCTACAGCTAGGCACAGTTTCAACAGACTTCTAGAATGTCACGTCTCACATTGAATTAAACATGCGTATTATAAAGATATTCTTAATGGTTATATTACATTGAACACACAACTAACTTTGTGATGGCTATAAATGTATAATTCAAAACGATTAACATGCAATAGAAGTACTAAAGAGTTGTGATTAGATAACAACCTTTTTGCATGGTTTTAATATTGACACTTGTAAACTTTGATGAATAATAGTGCTTTTATTTTTGTTTAACTTAAGCCTTTATCAGGAAGCCTTGTAAATTACTGGTAAAACTAAAACCTGACGACCTTATTCCACAGAGTAGTTTCTTCATGTGTTTGGTGTGCTTATCTGCATGTTTATTGAGTTATCTCCCCTTAAGCATTTATTACTTCATAATGGATGACTATCCGAGTCCTATCTTGGAAAGTATCACATGGATTGAAATGAAACTTGGTTTATAGATTGATGGCAGTGAGATGAAGAGCAGTGCATAAGAACCATAATCCTACACTCAATATTTATTGAGTTATCTCCGCTTAACCATATTTTCATTTTTCATGATGATGATACATAACTTTTTATAAGTTATAACATACGGTAATATTTAATGTCGTTAGCTTTCCAGTATGCAAGTTATGGTTCCTTGTACTGTATGACTACAAGCTTCACTGTTCTTTATTTCAGATGATGTTAACTCCCAACTATTTAGAAGTGTTGAAGTTCCAGAGTTTAGCTTCCAATACTAAAATATACTTTGGCAACAGTATACCAGATATGTTTTTAGATCCAACAACATCATCTCACACAGCACCAGCAGCAGCAGCATCTTCCTCATCATCCACATCTACGTCATCTACAAAGGTTAATGATATAGAAAATATAAAAGGGGCGGAATGGCACAGTAGGTTACCCTTAGTGCTTAGTACTGGTTGCTTCCAGGAACGGATTCAAGCAAGATTTCACATTCAAACTAAAATAAATTGAGGGCCTTATGGAAGATTGACTAAAATGTCACATAAGCCCCTTCGTTAAACATCGTCAAACCCAAAACATGTACGATTCCTGTCTTTGTACACTTGAGTGTATTGGGCAAGTTAGAGAAGGTATACATGGGGGAGGCTCTGCCTATATAATTATACACATCAGGCAAAATATAGCAGCGATGGTAGGATGAATACTTAACTTTCATAAAAGATTTTAAGTACTTGATGGCGATTTGAATGTAGGATGAGCAATGTTATGTTGTTGTTTTTTCAAACTCAACACAGATTCCTTCATAAGAAACATTTATTATAATATACATGTATGTATGCTTATTTCTTAAAACATTGTTTTTTTAGAACTGATTTATTTGGAATGAAAAGGCAACTTTAAATAATGTAGACAATAACAAGTTTCTTTCTTTTATTCTAGTTTCAGACATGAGTGTGGCAAGACTTAGGCCTTAATTTGTTCAATTCCATGTGATACCGAGCCATACACAAACCATGTACCATCCCACTACAAGACCCTTCAACATTCTATAACAACATCTGGTGCTTCATTCATGTCTATATATAGAACAAATGTAGAGGTGAAAGCAATACTCTTCTATCTGCTTCTTTCATATAAACACTTAGAACGGTCTTGCTTTCACTTATCACAATCCTAGTATGAGCGTAAAACTGATGTAACTGACTTTTTATATTTGTATTATATACATGTATAGATACAACATTTTTCCGTTCAACTCTCTGGGAAACTACAGAACTGTACAGCCATTGGTTTCAGGCACCACGTTATTGACCCGCGATCTTGTATTTTTAACCCCACAAAAATCAGTGTCACACGAAATATAACTATTCTACAGTATTGCATATAAAATCAATAAATAAACCATAACACTACATGGGTTGAATACCAGGTTGCTTGTCAATTACAATTTTGTTACCAGGGTGATGTTCGATTGAAAAATAAAAATTATTAGAGAAACGTTTGATTTGTATAATAGACAATCTTACACAAATCTTACTAAATGGTTATAAAGCATGTGTCATCAGTTGAAGTAGTGAGTGGTAGATATTTAGTCTACACTTAGTTATATGTTCACCTGTTAACTGACTTAAAGATTGTACATATACATGACTTTACTGGAATTGGAAATAAGCTGTCATAAGTATGTCCCTGTGTCTTTAGTGTGGATGGGTTTAAGTTTGTATAATTGTGTCTGTAATATTTTGACACATCAACTGTTAAAAGATGACTTTTATGTTGTATCTGGGAAATTTTAAGTTTGTACGAGTTTGCTCCCTTGTTGGTAGGTATTTCTATAATAAGTATATAGCAAAAATATGTTGAAATTGTGTTATCCTTTAAAGTCAAGGACAAAAATATATGTCCATGTTAGCATAATATTAATAACTTTTCCTATAACATATATAAATGCTTCAGAGCTTTGTCAATCAGAATGCACATGTCTACATAAAACAGTGAACATAGTAGTTTTCTTTGTTAAAAGTAATCAAATACCTACCTAAAAGGGAGAGTACTCATGCAAATGTACAGAGTTGTCCCTATAACGAAAAGAGGGAATAGCACAGCATTTACCACCTGAAACAATCGCTCTCAAGTGATTGTGTATTGTTTAAAAGTCAAGGTCCACTTCATTTGTGTATTTAGAAAAACAACGTCTTTTTAGCAGAACTACACTGTATTGAAATTGTAAGTATTTAAACTGATTGTATTTCGTATTGTAAAGTACTAATATAAATGTATGTATGGTACTGTATGTATTTCGTATTGTAAAGTACTAATATAAATGTATGTATGGTAGTGTAGAATCATCAATGTTTTGGGGCATACCTTATTGTGGTCTTCTTCTCAAAGATGATGTTAAAGGGTTCTTAAATGTGTGGCCCCTGAACTAACATCAACCAATTGATGATGTCCACACAAATGAGTACTTCACAAATAATGATGATTTCACAGTATCTAAGTGGTTTTTCTGTATTTTTGTTGCTCTGAATGTCTAAGATGTATTTTTGTTATGTTTATATGGTAACAAATAAAAGTGACTTTTTTATAGTTTTGATGAAATGGGGGGAACACTCTTGCAAATCAAGACAAATTTACAGAGTTATCCTACAAAAAAAGAAGGGGAAATAACTATGTGTGAGACTAGTGCCTTGCGTCATTCATCATGATGTCTGTAGTATGAATTGGTCTCTTGAAATGTTGATGACTATATAAACCAAATTCAAACTCTGCATATCTGAAACCTGAGTAAAAAAAAAGATGACCAAATTTATTGACATTGAAAGAAGTGCTAAGTCCTGAACCAGATTGTAGGACCACATTCGCTGTTTCAAAGATATCCTTGGACAAAGAAAATTAAAAGTAACAACACTCTTATACTAGATCACAGAGTATAGGGGAATGCAATGAGTTATACTTTGCATAGTGTATAATAGTATATCCTTTAGATAAATTCATGTGTACTTGTATAAATGTTAAACAAATACATTGTACTTAGCTACATGTATAAGATGTTTTTGGTCAGGTATTGCAGAAATGGTACATTTTATACACAGGCATCATATTATGGTAGAGAAACTGATTATTGATTGATTGAAACTATACCTTTAATGTTGTATCAGTGCAATCTTAATAAATATATTCTGTACGATAAGCTTTGTACAGCCATTGAGAAATTTTATACACCTAGATAGTGAAAGTGTGAAAGTTAGAATATATCAGACAACCGTAGTCATGCTTTCACTTATTCAATCATTATGATATATTCAGGGTCATTATGTATCACCAATTGTTCATAATCTTTGCTTTAAACCTTTGTGTAAATGCACCAATGAAAACTCTTGGATTCTGCTTGCTCAATATTTATCAGTGTATTTGTTAATGTTTTCCTCCTTTTTATATCATAAGTACTGTATTCTTGGTATTTGATAGGTCTTGGTGAAACCTTTAGGTCAAACTGAATTTAAAGATGGACTTTCGTTCCCAATAAATTATTCCCCCCACCCCCCAAAAATTAGTGTAAGAAATAAGCATACATAATAAATGCTTCTTATGAAGATATCTGTGTTGAGTTTGAAAAGAAAGACAACACAATATTGGTTTTCCTTCTTTCAAATAACCCGCAAGTACTAAAAATCTTTTATGATTGACCCGTTAGATATTATTTTTGACGATTTCTGTATTATGATAACAAGGCTATAGTATTGAGTTTAGTTGTCTAAATATTCCACAAGAGCATTATTACTTAAGTACTTTGTGGATGATAAAGTGAAGATGAATAAAACAAATTGATTTGGAGCAGAAGTTTATCTTTAAAGCTGTTATCCTTTACATACCTACCTACATGTTAGTTTAGTTGGTAACGCACAAAACTGGTACTAGATATTTAGACATTATACGTATATTAGGTTGTTTTTCCCCTATTAATAGAGCTAAATGCAAGATCAAGATATTAATGAATATTAATTACAAAAAATACCAAACATAAGCTGACAACAATGTGCAATTAAAAAATCAAGAAAAAAGCCATTTTGGACACAAACCATTTCTTAACTAATGAGATATTTAGCTTGATTCCTTGTTAGATTTCTTGGCACGCTGTTTTCAATACATATCAACTTCCACCTGTGTTTCACACTGACAGGCTTGTCAGTGGCTAGAATAGAAATGACTCAGTACCGGTTAAGAAATCCAGGAGCATCGTTTGAAAGCTAATGAGATCTGTTCCATGTGTGTTAAACCTATATGTTTGTTTACATGTATTGCCCTAATTATTGTATTTCTGTTTTAGCATCAGCATTATAAGCAGTCGTGTATAATGTATGCTAAATATTGGGCCAACTTTACATGTTACATGCTATACCTCAAATACGAGTTTGTTTTCTTTTTTACTAACGATGTGTTGAAGACTTTCGTGAACTCTAGCTATAAGTACGTATTTCATGAAAACTTCAGCCTGACTTTTAGTCTTGTCCGCTGTCACAATGGTGGTATAGTGCAATAGCGTCCGTCTGTCTGTCAACTCTTCCAAGTTAACATGTCCAGGGCATAACTTTTGCTAACAGTCAGAATCTAAAAATTGGTCTGCACAAATGAAAACATGTTTAAATGTTCATAATTAACAATTTAAAGATAGTTCGAGATAGTTTATACTCAATGGAAAATGTACATAATAGGCAATTTAAAGATAGTTCGAGATAGTTTATACTCAATGGAAAATATGCATAATCACCAATTTAAAGATAGTTCGAGATAGTTTATACTCATGTTAAAATGTCCATATTTAGCACTTTATGAATGTAAGTTCTGTCTATAGATACTTATGGATAGTAGTTACATACATTTACCAAAGTATATAAATGTAATCGCTTTAAATAAAATTGGGGCCTTTTTTATTCAAACTTTGAGCCAGAGTGTATCTTTAAGTCCTTTGAACTTTCGTGTGCCCTTTATGTCCTTGCTTGATGTTTTCTGCTCAGAGGTTAGTCATCTGGATTTATCATCCTTTGTATTACTAATGTATATTGAAATGAAAAAAAAAAGATAAAACATACTTACAGTGTTGTTTTTATATGCCTAAGGGAGCGTATTATGTTATACCCTGGAGTCTGTCCATCTATATGTCTGAACATGGCGCATGTTGAAGATAGCTTGCTTCAATATCAAGGTTACACTTAGGGTTCAAAGGTCATATGACTTATTTTGCATGCTCAGTAACTCTAGAACCACATGAAGGATATTGAAGACACTTGCCACACATGTTTATCACATTGAGACAATTTGCAGAGCACATGTTTTGGACTATTCGCTTCAAGGTCACACTTAGGGGTCAACAGTCATGTAACCAATTCATTTAAGCGTATGTATGATGCTCTTGTTGATATGGATTGTTTTAAAGGAAAGGGATAAGTAATTGACAAAGAATTGCGGTTAGCATCTATATGATTGTTGCACGTACAAACCAAATCTGTAATATTGGCATGTAGCATATTTTCTAGGCCATGTTACCTGTGTTCATGGATTGGATTTGGATTTGGTTTCGACGATATTTAACAAGTTGCTTATTTGACATTTTAGTCAATCTTCCGTAAGGCCCTCATATTATTTTATCATAATCGAATCCGTTCCTGGAACCAACCAGTACTGAGTATAAAATAACATTTTAACAGTGTCACTCATTAATAGTGACAAAAGATTGGCCTAAGCCTTTCAGCGGAGTCTGTTTGAGTACAAAGATTATTTAGTTCTATACCTTGTGGCATGTAATTGATACTATAAATAAAGGACATTGTATTGAGTTGCATGTTATCAGTATAAATCTATATAGAACACAGTGTGCATTTGACAACTGAACAATGATAATAATAGTATGTCTTTTTTAACCATATATGTTTATCTGAGCCCAGGAATAGGTGATTGGACATTATCTTCACTTGCCAGATGTATGGACTTTACATAACGAGATATTGCTAAAAGGAAAGTTAATTATTCTAATAGAACCAAATAATCAAATGACCTTGGTAGATAGAGTTGTGTGTTGTAAACTAAACATTCTCTATAACCAGGTATTCACAATATCCGTGTCCCTTATAACCAAGTCTGCCATTACGATCAATGGGTTCCGAAAACAGTGGCCTGTATCGCTGTAATTGAACTAGTCAGTATAACGGTGACTTCGTTTTATCCATGTTCGTTTAAATGAGTTACAACGTATTATGTGTAAAGCAATGTTTATTATATGCAGAGTTCGATAAACACATGCAACGTTGTAATCCTGCCAACAACCTCGTTTTTGACTGGTAAATGTAAGGAGACACAGTCACGCGATAGAACCAGGTGGGCGAGCTGGCAGACAGTCAGGGTATTTCTAAACATTCATCTCATGTACATTTATATATGTCTACAGTAATAATAAACCCTACATTGCAGTCATACTAACACGCTTAACATGTGACGTCGAAGTTATATTATCCCACTGATGACCCAAACAGATATGTATGCGCTGTTAATAAGAAGAAAAGAAAAACATTAGCCTGTGTACATCGAACGGTATTTTGAAATAGGATTTGGGAACGTTCTCTAAAACCACAACTGTTCAAGTACATTATAGTAGGCCTGTAATGCAGATATACTTATACTTAGATTAATGACTAGACATTTTAACCCATTTAATGCGAATTGCATAGAAGAGAAGGTTTCCAATTACTACAAATTACGTGTCTCGTTCGACTGATTAGCTAACTTACGAGGATTACTAGTCGAACAAATAAACACGCAAACACGGTTAACTAGGACGTGTCAGCAGCTGTTTTCTACGTACGAGGGATCTTCAAAACATACGTAGACTTTTTCTCTCTGGAATGTAATATTTCATACACAGCAATTAAACATACACTACTGAAAACCTCTATCTGCCTTCTATAAGAACTGAAATAATGATAAACATGTAACCATTTACCTATTACATATGGGGTTTTGAACACAGTCACCATGGCCGATGTGGAGCACGCTAGGGAAGCTATTAGCGACGTCAGTAACGTCGGTTTATTGAACTGGGAACGTCAATCATTTACTTGTCATTTTTTCTCGAAGTATTCACCATTGTATACTATACATGTTCAATGTCGATATCTCTAGACCAATCCTGATTATAGTATGAGATGATGTTTGCTGTAGCTGAGCGTAATTCGGGATGGTGTGAAAATCGGCGGCGCTTTAACTGTGATTTGACTTTAGGATATACATCAAAATCAAATGGTGCTAGATACTGGGAATATGGAAGGTGATGAACTCTCCCAAATCCAAGGACATTTGGCTCTAACTATGTGTATGCTGCCGTATGAGGTGGTGAGTTGTCTTGATGAAGACGATAGTGTTATATTGGAACCCTGATTGATTCATACTTAGTGCGCATTCTTTTTCATAGTGTTTTAAAAACGATTTCAAATCTCTCACACGCCTCCTCTCCTTTTCACTGTCCTTCAGCATACGTGGTGCATGTACATTGGACATATTCAAATGTTCAGTCAATATTGTGAAGACAGTCCATATACTCACAAAAGCCATGGCTACTAAAGCCGAAACCGTTAAACGCCGATCAACATAAAACCCCTCCCGAATTGGCGTTATGGCGTCACTGTCAATTCTTGGTTTCCGACTCCTGTCCTTGTCATCATCTCGCGAATTTCTTCCGCCTAAAAACGCATGTGCCGCTTAAAAACCAATGCACATGTTAGGTATTCATTCTATGCAGTTGTGTGCATCATCTTGAACGTTTATGAAGGCGTCTTTCCAATATTTGAGCTAAACTAAATGATCGCCCTCACGTCCACTCTTATCAGATGATGTCAATACGGCTGTCGTCAGAAAATACCGTTAACTTTGTCGTCTAAGATGCAAATGAAGTGACACGTTAGGGTTAAGCCACAAAAACGTTAATACACGCATTGTTCGATTTTAGGAATAATTGGATAGCTACAAAAGCATGATTAACTGTGTTTAATATTCCTGAAATAAAGAATATATGACGTACGCCGCCTTTGCGTTACTATGGTAATTCAAACGTTTATTTCTTAGAACGCATGGGAACACATGCAGTCACACTTTCTGTACTAGCTACAAACGGTTTTCGTTAATACATAATATATTATTCGGTGATCAAAAATAAATCTTTCACACATAAAGTCTACGTATTTTAAGATCCCTCGTATTATTGAAACAAGTTTGTGTTACGTTGCGGTCTGTGGCTTTCTACACTGGATACGTTGTTTAACCTGTTAAACATGGAACCTTGGTATTCATCTAAATTGGGCATTTATGATCATTTATATTCGAGTCAATTAATAACAAAGATTTCTAATTCACCTTTTGCTACGTTTAATCTCGTCTTCACCATTAGCTTAACTAATCTGAGCCAAAACGCATGCATGAGCTTACAACATTACATATAGACGCGGTTTGGTTTATGGTACCTGCATCTATTTATAAATACGGGTACGTTTGACATATATCTTATGCGTTCTCTTGACGTTATAGTCTGTATTTAGACATAATTAATAGCCATGGTTACTCAGTTGGAATAGTGTTTGTTATACTTTTACACCCAATAAAATGCTCAAATTTTACAATATTAAAACAAAAAATAGAAGGCCCTTATAAGGTCGCTGCACATTTCACATCGACGTTAAACCCAGCGTCCGGACAACGTGTTCACGATACACATACGAGTACGGTGTGTATGCTTAAGCAATAAAACATATGTAACCGTGTATTAACGCGGTATTAAAACATGGGTACGAGTTCGGGTCCATATGAATTAAATCAGAGTGCGCCAGCACTCTTTTCTAATTGAAAACTACTTAACCAGCGTCTACAATAAAGCGTAGCAGTTCTCGAACAGAAACGTCCGAAATACTAGTCCATCAAAACGTGTCCCAATGACCCTCCAATCGTCATTAGGTCCATGAATGTTGCAAATCGTGCCTGTTATCATGGTGGCCATGATGATTATATGTGTTTTTGTAATTCGTAGACGATCAAATCGAAAGTAGGTCAGTTTAACTACTAGCTTTACATCACGTGACGTCGCATTCGATAGCGTATTTTCGTTCATAAAATATACGAGGGAGGTAAAAGTAACAGCGCTTGTTTAATCGTTGCGATAAACCACCGCTGATCGTTTCCTTCTTTGTGTATACAAGTAGAAGAAAATCACGGGACCGTTTTAGCAAATTAAGAAATAAAATATATGTACCCGTGTTTTATCGCGGTAATAAAACATGGGTACGAGTTCGGGTGCATATGAATTAAATCACGAGTGCGAGTCTTGCAAGTTATAATTGTAAACTACAGAACCAGCGTCAAACATTAAGTGTAGTAGTTCTCGGACAGAAACGTCCAAAATACAAAAATCTTATTCACACTTTTAAATCGGATCGCATTCATGTTATGTTTGTTTCTGTTTCACATTGAATATACTATATATGCAAACCATGTTTTAATTAAAACAACAATGTCTAACAAGAGATATAGAACTCATTATAAAATATAGAGTGATTTGGATACCTTCGGTTCTGACAG
>ENA-OREC01002042-OREC01002042.1-marine-metagenome-genome-assembly--contig:-NODE-2042-length-10814-cov-14.584707_pt1 | contig 10814 bp, 8 predicted proteins | sample MGYA00248626_ERZ508543 | MGnify/ENA primary metagenome ERZ508543 (study PRJEB26211, sample SAMN05518279) | marine metagenome | isolation source: Puget Sound, Washington, USA | host: Bankia setacea... | reverse complement strand
GATGTTCTCTTGTTTGGGAATCTGTGAGCATGAACAAAAAAACAGACAAAAATAACCACACAAGGCTATCAATGAAAAAAAAAAACATAATGTAGGCAATTGACACACTTTCAAATAAAACTAAATTAGAAGTATGATTAAAGACATTTTCGGCAGTTGTTTATGTTTGATAGATCTTTTTTATATTTACATATATTGCAGGAAATTTAGTGCTGAATTCAACAAGCTAACAAAAACAGTAGGTCACCATGCTCATTTTTTTTTCTTTTCGAAAAAGGATGTTGAATACGCCAACCTTTGCAAACAGTTTTGACTTTATTTGGATATTTTCATATTCTCACTTATCAAGTCCTTAAGATGTAACAAAACACTAAAACTGCTAGGTCTCTAAGTTTTGTGCATTAATAGGATGTCATTGCACAAAAGGTTTACACAAAATGTTCAAAACTAGTTGATGAACAAAATAATCGACTGTTTCATTGTGTAAGTGTTCGTATACTAAATGACAACTCATGTAAGCTCCTATACATCTACCTGTACACAAAGAGCCAGGAGGTGTTCAATATCAAGGAAGCGACTGATCACTGCCTGTAGGTTGTAGAACACTTCTGATTTCTCTGTCAACTCTGCCACTACATCCTGCCGCATTGTTATTGTCTCAAGGTCTATGAAAAGTATAACCAAGAATTTACACAACCTTCCTTGGAGAGAAAGTTGGGAACAAATTGTGCTATTAATGTGCATTCAAGTTGCTACTGCTTTACAAAGTTTGTGGCAGAAATTCAGCTCTAAGTTCCATGCTCAAAGAATTATTTTTTTCATGGTACAGAATATTGGTATTTTATATTACATGTACAAAGATAATTAGGAGCAACATCGAGCAGCCGTTCGTGCATCTTACGTGTAATCGGTGAATGCCTGTCAGGTGTGAGTTTGAGCTCAATCGAAAGCTCCCATTGCTCAGTACTGGTTAGTTCCAAGAATAGTTCCTACAATGAAAGCCCTATTAACTTCACACCCTAGACCAAACAAAAAAGTTTGATTTAAATGGGATTCCAAGTTCAAAGGGGTTATTGATATAATATGAAAAGGTAAATTTGGTACATCAGTTAATGTTTGGTACAGATGGGATTCCTGTATAGAAGAAGCCCGGATTAGATAGGCTTCACTGTATATATTTGTCTATAAAGTATGTCCACAGAGTTTTACCTGATGGAGGTTGAAGTATATTGGACCTGAGTAGTCTGGCCCCACCAGCAGTCTTTGTGTAGTTAAGTATACCACATAGGGTATGGTTACTACGGGGATCACGCTGATTCTGTAACAACTCCAAGTTCCTCACCGTAGATACATCTAGTTTGTACAGCAATAAGGGAAATATGATAATATGATGAATGAGAGCAAGACATGAATATATGAAATATATATTTTTAGACAAGTGAGTATATGAGAGATTATAAAACCTTGTATATGTGTGAGAAAAGTGTTCACTTTACCAATCATCGTTGTATTTTCACTTCCTTTGAAGACAATCTTTAACGATGCTGAAGCATATACCATGTTCTGTATAAACTCTATATACTTGATCAATGCTGCAGCTGCTGCCAAACAATAATACCTACAATTCAAACACTCATAAATGATTGTCTTTTTTCGTATACAATAACTATCCTCTTATAAGACCACCATTGAGATTGACTATAAATTGTACTTACTACAGTCGACACCGGGTATCTCGACACTCCGCATATGTTGACATATTTGTAAAGTCCAGAATTCTGTCCCTATACATTCTATATACAATTATGCGTATAAGTCGACATTTGTAAGTCGACATTTCGCTTATCTCGACATGTTTTTAGGTCCAAACAATGTTTTCACGCCTTAATTTAATTGTCTGTCTCGACAACCATTGTATACACAATGCAAGCTGTGAAAATGACGATCCCTGTGTATTTGCTGGCCAAATTTGACACCAGTTAATCCTTCCTGGCGCTGTGTCAATAGGTCACTCAATATGCAAAGCTTACTTAATCGAAGAGCATTGTGTAATAAAAAGTTGATTGAGCAACACGTGTTTATGTATGTACCTTACTTCAAATAGTCACTGACGTTCATTTGTTTAAAGAAAAAAAAAGGCTGAGGCACATGGAAAACGTGACAATGCTTTTTTCTATTCGAGAATGCGTCTACTCGCAAAGGCTGTTATTTTTATAATGCGCTTTTATTATGGTAGCCCATACAGTTACATTATTGACGCAGTTACTTCCCTTAATAATAAATTCTACATTGCACAATAAAAACGATGGCTAAATATAGGCGATTTTCTTGATTTGAAGACATTTTAGACTTGAAATAAATGGTTATTTGCTTCATTATTATCAAACACAAGATCTCTTATGAATTTATCACGTTTACACACACACACTGATGATCAGAGATTACACAACTACATACGGCTTTCAGAGACTTATACATTAAACATGCACATTTATATAACGTTAAACACAGACTGAATTCGTCAGCATACCGTTATCGATGTTTATGTCAACATTCGGATATCTCAACATTTTTTGTAAGGTCCCGAGGATGTAAAGATAACGGGTGGCGACTGTAGTGAGACCAAATTACATTGACGTTTGCTGTTTGAGACCTAAAAGAGGTGGTCTAACTTGTGAACAGTCTTATTATTGAATGGTCTTACTGGAAGAACGTTATATTCATGACAAATGAAGGATATGTTTAACAAGTGTTTGAATGACAAATCAGAATGTTCATATTAAGTCCATATCTAAAAACAGATGAATACAAACATATCACAACTTTGTACTAAATAATTGATAAAGAAAAAGAATAACACTTCTACTTGACTTTAATAATACAAATGTTTCGTTGACAAGGGCCTTCTTAAAGTAACCTATATCAACTTTTTTTACTTATCTTAATCAACCTAATACTCAGATGGATGATATGAAAATAAAGCTGTACTGTTCACTTCAAGACAAGGATAATTTGCTAACAAATCTCATACTTGGTAGACACCTCCAGCTGTACACTGTTGTATTCAGGGACACACAACTGTTTAACAATCAGCAAACCTAGAACATAATATGTATACCAGCTATATAAGTTGGTTGGGCTAGCTAGGGCCATGAACATTGTCAAAATATGTACTTATATTGCTCATAACATGGAAAAGATAAAGCAAGAAAACAACAAATATCCAATCATTGCTTAGTACTGGTTGGTTTCAGGAGGTGATCAGCGTGATATCACAATTTGACTAAAACAAATAGAGGGCCTTATGACTTATATGTCAAATAAGCCCCCCTCGATTAAATATCATCAAAACCAAAAACAACAAATAACACTGGTCCTGCATTCAAAACTACGTGTGAGGGCCAAATGGGCTAGTTTTGCTCACACAATCTCCTTAAGTCTACATTGAAATGTTATATTGTTTCACCTCTATATGTAGTTAGCTTAAGACATCTGTTCTTTAGTTACATGCTTTATTTGTTGGGTTTTATCATATACTACTACCAGTACATTAAAAAATGTGCATAGTACTAACGTATCAAATTAAAAACACCTTACAGTTCTGCATTTCTGTGTACATGTGTGTAAAAACTAACCGACCTTTAGTTTCATTGAAGTATTTCCTCTGTACTGTTGAGATACTGGTGTTGTTGAATTGATCACTGAGAAGCTTGGTGAGGTTTGTCATACTTCCAGGTTCACACGCTGTACTGGGCAATATAATCTGAAATCATTTACTAGTATACAGAGAAAGGCATAATGGAAAAACTGAAGAATAATGGTGGCCCAAATGATTACAAGTGAAGACAGTCCTGAATGCATAGATGATTTCTATAGTTTTTTATTTTTGATAGATTTATATTTACATATATTGCAGGAAATTTAATGCTGAATTCAACAAGCTAATAAAAACAGTAGGTCACTGTGCTCGTTTTAAAAATTGTTTTATGTTGAACACACCACCACCTTTGCCAAGTTCTAAAGTTGTAGCAAAACACTAAACATGGTATGTCTGTCATTGCACAAAAAGTTCACAAAAATGTGCTAATCTAGTTAATGAAAAAAAGAATCGACTAAAAAAGAATCAACTGTTTTGTTGTCTAAGTGTTCGTGATTTCGAGCCAAAATATTGATAAAAAGGGGTACATCTTACAAATTATGAAGAAAACAAACTGTTTGATAGAAAGTTGATTTCTTTCTTATAAAAAAGGTATACAAATTGTTAATCTAAAAAAGCCAAAAAAAGTGCATGTCACCATACTCTCTTTTTTATTTTGTATTCAATATGAGTTCAAGTAGAATGCCTGAAATACAAAATGGTTTGCCTAAAATCACAAAAATCAAGTGAATTTGCTATTTTTTTAAAAACCCTTAACTACATGTATGCCTATTTCATCATGGTTTAACAACTATTCAATTGATTTTTTAAAAATAGGGAAATTAAGAAATAAGTTAAGCCTCCGGCAGGATTCCAACCCTCTTTAATAGATACAAGCAATCTAGATATAAAAGATGGTGGTTCTTAAACCATGACAAGTATAAAATTGCCTTTTCTCCTTTTTTTTTACTTTTCAATAGACTAACTATTTTTTGGACCACTGTCTCTGCTAACTTAAACAACACTTCAGTGTCACAATCACTTCAAAAATATTATACTTTCTTTTGTTAAACAAAAAGAGTAACAAAAATGGGGAAAATATGCAGAGATTGAGAAAAACATTTTTTTATTTTATTAATTTCTGATTTTTATTTTGTTCTTTACATATTGTGAAATTTTACTAGACCAAATAAAGGTTATTCTTCAACTTACTTGCGTTGCTTATCTGTATGAATCTATACTACTGGTGCCTTAACAGAAACAGAACAAACTGACTCATTTGACTGTCACAAAATCAAGTCACATATGTAGAACTGTTGATAAAAGTTAATCAAACACTAGCTTAGAAGTATCCAATCAGTAGTACTCAGTTGAACAGACATGAATTAATCAGATCTCAAGGATTGATCAGCTAAAGTGAAAAATATATTGCACTTACAGCAACGTGTGTAATGTGAGTTCAGTACTATGTCAAGAAGTCTACTAAGAAACCATGACATCACACAATATTTTTTCTTCATTCTTCTGTCTAGTAAGGTTGTTATTTTGGACTTGCTCTATCACTGATGAGGTTTTCAAAGGCATACAGCAGAAATGATGCCAAAAATAATAATTACTGTGCACCCTGGCAAAATCAGTATACAAATTATTTTTTTGGTGAATTGAATGTCTTTTAATGTGGGATCAGCTTGCTACTGCTACATAAAAGCTTGTTTTATCATATTCCCCAAAACATATATTTAAAAAAAATTGATTTAACAAAAAATATACGTATACAATGTCATACTACAGTAAAGTTAGCACTTGTCTATACCGATTGTGTGACTACCTCAGTAGAGAGTCAAGTCTTTCAGTAATCATGCTATGTGCTATATTTGTTTTGGGAAATTTGTAACTACAAAAACCAAATGAAGAAGCCGATTACCCATATGTCTTTATCTGTATACAAAGCAAATATTTTGTGTGTGCTTCATTCATCACATTTAAATGCATATAACATTGAAAATAAAACATTTAGTTTGGACATTAATCTCTGCTGTCTCTCTGTAGACATATTTGATTAGCAAGAGTTATATTTGTGTTTAATTATGTGTTTAATTACTGCTCAGCGAAATACTTTGTTATGTCTAGATACACATAGAAAGTAGACACCTTATAAATCAAATATATAAAATTTGATAAAAGTTAGGACCTTATAATAGTGTAGTCATGCAATTGAAAAGTTGAAAATAAGTCATTACCCTTTCCGTCAAAAATTAATTTAATTTCTTAACTTAAAAAGTTATTTTGTACATAATTACATCTGAAAATATCTTTCTTACAGGTGTTTTATCTTCAATATATTTAATGGCACTGATTTGAAGTAGATCTTTAATTCGATTGTGCTGTTGTTTTTATATTCATGACAAAACTTACCCAAGGAGACATAAAACTACATCAATAACAAGTGATAAGAAATACCTCTACAGGGTTGATTATTTGTAGTTTAGTTATTGTCTTCACATAGGTGGACATGTCTGAAAACTGTGACAGCACTATCTCAGGCTTCTTCAAATCTAGTGCTGCCATGCCGATTTCTCCTCTTGCAAGACCTCTTCCTTCCACAATAGCTATAAAGATAATTCCAAAATCAAATATCAATTTATTTATTTTTTGAATGCAAAATTTATTCACTCTGATATCATCAAGACCAAATGGTAGACACAGTATACGAGACACTAGACATTAACTCAGTTGTCTATGCATATATGTTAAGACTTTCCAACATATATTTAAAAAAGTAAGTTTTCTTTTAATTGAGGTACTTATATTTGAGAAACTTTGAGTTTTACACCATATCATTGAACTTGAGTCAGATTTTTCTTTAATTATTGATTCAGGAGAAGCTTTGAGCTTTACATTATAAGAGTATTATATTATTACTGTCAGTTGGTCTGTTGTTTATCATGAGGAATTGCATACAAATAAAAGCACATTACCAACAATTGCTGTACAATTATTCACACTAGGGGTAGCCATGGCCGGTGTTGCACTACTGGCAGTATGGGGTGTTCTTCTGGAGCCCGGAATTCTTGATGCCGATGACATCTGTCTGGGTGTTTGACAAACAGAGGGTGTGGAAGAACTGTGACTACTACCACAACTGCTGATTCCAGGCCTATATCTTCTTATGTTAGCACTTGATTTGCTACTTGATGATCCGCTAAAAATAAAACTCCCCAGAATCGTATGCTTTGTGTGTTTGAAAGTTAATAGCAGACAGATTGTGAAATTTAGTCCATACAAATATAAGTTATTTATCAGTTGTTCAACAAACAATTTAAATACATTATATACAAGTGCACTATGAAATAGATACACATCTAATCAAAAATATACAAGATATTCATTCATGTTATGTCACATAATATTTATAGAATAAAATAAAAACTGTTATGTGCATACCCAGATCCAAGGGTGCTGTAACCATTTGGCCCAGATGATAATGTAGTTGAGGTCCATAATCTGCTGGAACTGGATGGCCGTCTTGAAGAACTTAGATCAGTGGAATCAGGATCACTAACTGACGTCTCTCCTGGCAGATACGTTGTTCCAGGAGTTTCCAGCAAGCCAAAATCTTTAACATGTACACAAGCTGGGATTATGAAAAGCTTGGGTTTGTGTTCATGGACAAGTTTGAAGACTATAGAATTTAGAAATCCATTTCAATTGAATCCCAAATTGTACAGGCATTTCTACTAAGTCACAAAGCAATCAAATTTTTTTACCCATGTGTATACAGGTGCTTCGTTTACGATTTACTAAAACATCCGAAAAATACCATGCCCGGAAATAGCTACAGTTTTGCCTTTCAATTATTAAACTATTACAATAGTATACGTTGCATATAGCCCCTTTAATTGATCAAAAAATTAAAGAAATCATACATGGCATGTGTTTAACTGATACTTTATCAATGGACCTACTATATTTTGCCTGTTTTGACGTCATCCTTTACTACTTCTCTGCAGACGAAGTGTCGTGTGATATTTACACTTTGTGAAAACAACTCTTTTAGACAACCAGACAAACCATAATTTAGTTTTATATAATATTGCACCCATATGTAAAGTAATCTTACTAAGTATTTTATAGTAGAATTATCACTTGCATTAAGAGATCTCAATTTCACAAGAAAAACTGATCTGTGTGCTGTTGTATTTAATATTTAACAAATAAAACATGGCTATGAGGGCCTTATGACAGTTTACGGACTGGGAAGTCCAAGCTAAAAAGGTATATGGCCCGAAGCGAAGCTGAACTGGACTGACCAGTCCGTAAACTGCATATTGCTGGAAAATAACTTGTTTTATTTGTTATATTTTACAGAATCTATGGATTAAAAAAACGCTACTGTTTAACTACACCAACAAATTATGTTATTAACCCACAATGTTAAATATCAAATGTCTGAAGTCACAACCATTTAAAAATGATTTAAGAAACCAATAATATTTTAACAATTCAAAAAGCTGTAACATTTGCTGGATGATGTGTATTGTACCAATCTACCTATCTAAACATAGCACTAAACCTGTATTGGCCTATATACCGCAACAGTTGCTACAGAGATGTACAACCTTGGTCAATAAACAGTTTGCTCGGGGCATTCATAGCAATTTAATGACAGGGTGACGTCACATTGACATAAGAACAAATTATGTAAATGAGGTATAATATTGTCCAATGCATTGTGCCTTTGCAAGTAAACTGCCATCATGTAATTGTTTATCTGTTTGTAAAGTTCTATGCTCATGTATTTTATTTGTGATTTCACTTTGTATTTTGTATATACGCATTTGACTAAACATCGTACATGCCAATGGTTTATATCATCTTGGGTTGTTGTATTTTATATTGTCCTGTTGTGTTTTTGCAGGTTGAACACTTAGTTGACGAAAGTAAGAGATTTGATAGCCTTTGTGACATTGGTGGCCATGGTAGGGGAGATCTTTGTTCCATGCATGTGCTTCAACGTGCATATTATGTGCAAACTTATATAGTTTGAAAAGACAGACAAGCGCTCATTAAATCTGAATATATCTAACCAAGGTCTTGAGAGAACATATTTGCTGTCCTTTTAGTTACGGCAGATATTTGAATAAGCTCAGATTACAAGTAATATAGAAAAGACACGTTGTTTTTGGGGGGTAATTTCTTTATTTTTTAACGAATTTAATGATATGTCTGTGGTTACTAATAATGATGTCATCAGCAAATAAAACAAGTGGTATACATGTAGTAATATAAATAAAAGGTGCTAAAATGGTCAACATTTATGTAGTTAGTTGATTAAAACTGTTACAGAAAATGAAACCACTGAATGTATTCTCACAACTTCATCAGCATTTTTTCACAAACTTATTTTCTAAACTTAAATTGTTTCATAGAGAAGGTACAGAATGAAAAATTTCTTATACCTTAAAATTACACACACTTTATTTGATCCATACAAGATAATTGTTGACATTTTAAAGGGACCAACAGTGGTCTCATTTAATTTGTGTTCATTTTATGTAACATAATAAAAGAAAAAGAAAATCTATTCATTTTGATTAGTTAAAACTTCATGAAATTAGTAACAATGTGAACTAATACTAAATGTGCGCTTACAAGACATAAAAGTGATTTGCATTGGAAGTGGCTTTTTGTATCTTCTAACTACATGTACTAGTAACATATAAAGCTGTACACTATGGAAAGACTACAAATTATAAAGCTGTACACTATGGAAAGACTACAAATATTAGAACAATCCTATCATCTGATTTTCATCTCAATTCATAAAAGAACAACAGCATGATATACACTAGCATACATACATGTTCAATATGTCATACCACAAAACAATTAATCATTGCTCTTTTCAAAATAATTGTTTTATTATAATTACATGTAAATTGACTAAATTAAATACAAACAAGTACATAGTACTACTAACTTGGTACATTTTGTATTGTGAAAGCTGCCCCTAAATAAATGTTTAAACATGTACACAAACATTTATAATATTCTGTCATATAGTGGGAAGCGTAACTAAGCAGTATCCAAATGCTATAATAAAGGCATGACACTTCTTTTCCTATTTAAGCTGAAACCTTTTTAAGCAATCTCCATGCATAGTTTCATTTCATTAATCTCTGTACAACTTGGCAACAGGTTCAAAGTTATCCTTTTTTATCACATTTTCCGAAATATCATGTGCATGACTGTGATAACGTCAAATGGCCTGAAATGTGACGACTTAAAATTATTCATATTCATCCATAGCTCATAGCCACACAGTACTTATGAAATTATGCCCTTGTGGAAGATATAGACAACTGAACTCGATCCTATATCCTTAAAATCATATACTGAAATCATCAAAAATAATATTTAACGGTTAGTCTTAAATGATTTTAAGTACTTGCCGGCAATTTGAAAGTAGGTAAACGAAGGTTGTGTTGTGTTTTCTTCAAAACTCTATAGAGATTCCTTCATTAGAAGCATTTATCAAACTATATGTATGCTAATTCCTTAAAATACTTTTTTTATGAAATTTAATAATTGGGAACGAAAGGGCAACTTTAAGGAATTTAAGATAAAACAATACATATTTAATTATCTTGACTAATAATTTAAACCAATAATAGATGAACTTTGATTTAGCCTTATTACTAAGCAACAATGATATATCAATGTAATCCACTTGTATACTGCTTATATTCAAACGATTCCAACTGATCAACCAGCCAGTCATTGTCAATAATATTGACATTTTTTCACTCCCAAACATCTTATTTGATCACAATTATATCCCACTATTAAGACTACTTTTTGTCTGTCCAAAGGGTGGTCTTATTAGCCGAACTTGTACACTGTGCATGTATTGGTCTTACACATCTGATTAACTAAAAGTACCGGTATGTATGTTAGGATTAAACAAAAACAGAACTCTTAAATCAACAATAAAGGGAGCTCACTTATGTTCATGTAAAAAATGTTTTAAAATATCACCTACCTCCCTTGTTTTTAGTTTATAAGTGTTGTGTAATAACGTTTTGTGTATTTTATTATTATTTTTTTCATTTATTTTGAAATGATGTTCTTACATACCTTTACAATATAACAATTTTACACTATACAACAGTTACAA
>ENA-OREC01002041-OREC01002041.1-marine-metagenome-genome-assembly--contig:-NODE-2041-length-10816-cov-11.486079_pt1 | contig 10816 bp, 3 predicted proteins | sample MGYA00248626_ERZ508543 | MGnify/ENA primary metagenome ERZ508543 (study PRJEB26211, sample SAMN05518279) | marine metagenome | isolation source: Puget Sound, Washington, USA | host: Bankia setacea... | reverse complement strand
GAGAGAGAGAGAGAGAGAGAGAGAGAGAGAGAGAGAGAGAGAGAGAGAAGACTTGCCAGGGCTACCTTGAATGAGTAAATGCATGGCTATTGTTGTTTAAATGCAGAAACATGTTGCATACAACACAATGTATAATTTAATCTCTATGGTAGACTGAACATATCGAGCCTAATGCTTGCGATGTAGGTTAGTATCACGTGTTGTAATTATATTTCATGTTAATTATAATGACATGATGAATGCAATTCACGTAACACCTGCAGTTTAACGCGGGAAACATGACATAGCTCATTGTTGGGCACACGAGGAGGCGGTGCGTTCTCTGTTGGACATACGTGAGACGGTGACGGCACGTTGTAACGTCGTGTATGATGGTGGACGTCTTTCATCTTCCTGGGCTGACTTCCGTAACCTTGCCGACAAACGGTGCTGGTCTGGCGTCGACATGGACAAGCGTCTTACGTCACTAACTATCAGACTTCCATCAAAATCGTCATCACATCGACTCTGTAATTTCTCTATGTGTTCTCTGAGCGGGTCAGCAAACTCCAGAATTAGACTCATTATCATCACACGTCCGTCCTCGCAGCCGACAACAACTGTCCTGTCGTCGTCTGCAACTTCCAAACAGACGGCTTTACCATGTACGAACACGGAGCCAAGCGTTTTGTCGTCTGTTGTACGAACTACGTCAATCTTACGGCGCGTGTCAGAGATACCAATGACGTAACGTCCATCTAGTGCCAAGCGCGCACATCCGGGAACAAAGTTACTCGCTCTGATCTGATGTTGAGAGCCACCAGATCCAGACTTAAACACTTTTAAGTCTGAGTCTAAAATGTAAGTGGATCGACTAGAGATTATAAGACCTTTAATCTGAGATGTACTTTCCAGAAACTGCGGAAGGTGTTGTAAAGGCTCCATTTTCTCAATGTTCACCAATATCGCACCTTTCCTTAAAACTTTGGGCGGAACAATTCCAACATCGGTAACGAATTCATATCCGTCCATATCCTGTCCATACACTAATAACACATTTCCACCTTGAACTGGTACAACATCTAAAAACTGGTCGTCGTCGCCAACGTCTGACGTGAGATTTTGAAGCCTTAGTATCTTCTTCTCGCCATTTTCGTTTGACGGCGTTACGCTCTGAACAAGCAGACGGACTTCGTTCCTTCGAGAAAGCTCCTTTCCAGAGGGGTCAATGTTACGTCGACAAATCTGAACAACTGCAACAAAATAATTGTCCTCTTCGGTATTGATGAGTTTTGGCGCAGACACAAATTCGGTGCAGTATGGGAAGTCGATCGTATAGTTGGAGGAAGTCTCGGGATGCACGATAAACACGTTGTAGATGTTTTCTGTCCAATCATAGCGGTTGTAGAAAACACACGTGACAAATGCGGCAATCTCTGACGTTGGACTGAATATGATGTATCTGGAATAGATAGTGATGGATTGTTAACAACATTTAAACGTTTAAGTACAAGAAAACGAATCTGCATATACATAGTAGACGTTATGTATTGACAAAATGCAAGGTAAACCTTTGTTTGTGATTCTTTATTAAAATGTTGGGACAAAATAGACATTTGTTTTAAATACAAACATGCGCATACCAATTAAACCTTTCCTTACAGTTTAAAATCAAATAATCACCATCGTTTGTTAAGATAGATTTACTTATTAAGGATCATTAGGACTCAATTGTTTTAGTTTATCTTAAACATATCTTATTTGTGTCACAAAGATTGCCTACCTTGTGGACATGGCATGGAATACTTTAGACGCCGTCTCTACCTCCCACATGACGTCATCAGTGAGTGCTTTAAATGTTGCCTTGTCGTAACCATCTACTTGTTCCACGTGGGCTCGTGTCACGGCGTACAGACCATCAGGAGAGAACAATGCGTCAACGATTCTGTCCCCTGGATGTTCACCGTGCAAAAAGGTGTCCACTACTTTCCCGCTCGAGAGGCAGATGAGTTTTGCATCCGGAGTTTTGTTGTCATGTGACAGGATGTATTCCGTTGCAGTTGAGACGGCGACATGTTGCACAGTCCCTTGATGGATGTCAATGGAATGATCTGTATCACGGTCCAGATTGTCTAGATTCCAAACCTGGAACGTACTGTTTTCAAGGAGTGTGACTACCTTATTTGTGCACTCAGATGTGAACAATTTAAGTACTGGTGATACAGACGACTGTAGAACTCGGATTGGCTCGGCTGTGTAAGCGTCCCAGATGATAAGGTAGGTGTATCGCGATGCTACAACCATGCTGTCGTCTGGAGTAAAGCCCGCGCCAGTGAACTGGGAACTGTTGTCTACAAACACACCGGGTGGTAACTTTTGAAACTTTGTTGTCACCTTGTCAAGTAAGGTGTCCACAATATATAACGTTTTAGTGCTTCTGACGATGATCTGTCTCTTTGAATTGGACGGGATACATTCCTTGGCCCCTAGGTCGGTGAGTATGGATTTACTTTTGAATTTCCTGTTCACAACGTCGAATAGAATGGACTCTATAAGCTTGGTTTTGGTGAGTATGATACACTTAGGCAGTTCGTTGATGAAGATAATATCATGTGGTATGTCGGTTGCCGTGGCTACACACCTACGTTGCATGGTGGGTAATTCGTACAACAGAATGCTTCTCTCGGCGTTGAAGGCCACGTAAGTCTCCTCGTCACTAATGGCAACAGCGTGAGTATGATATGTGAACTTGTGTAGGATCTCGCTTCTCTCCAGGTCGAATACGTAAGGACCGGCTCCCTTTTGTAAAACCAGTGCTAGGTATCTGTTAGAAACGTCCACGTCGGCGATTGTACCCGGTCCGTACTCAATCTCTCCACACAGAACCCCACCGTCAGATCTGTAAGTCTTCAAGGTTTTGTTTTCCACAAAGATATTCAGAAAGCGCCCATTCCTTGTGGGCTTAATGTCTCCCAGTGGTAGTAAAACATCCGGGCGTTCATCTCCGTTTAACAGTTCCCAAACCCTGAGTCTCTGGCTATGCGCTGGTTTAGCGGTTAGAAGGATGCCGTCAGGGCTAGAAAAGACGTCAATATCAACAGGACACTTGACACCGCCGCCTACGTCACACTCGTATTGCATAGGTCCACCTGGCGCGCTATATATCTGACAATTTGGCATTAACGGGCAACAGCGCTGTGCATTCAAATCACATTGTCGAATGAGATCCTTGATGTTTTTGTATTTATGTATGTATGGCAGCAGACGACCAGTAAGCTCCACGCCGAGAGCGTCTGGATCCACTAGCAATGCAGACTTAGACATGCGCAGTGCGTCCGCAACAAGAGTCGCTTCGCGATCTTCATATAGTTCAAAGTCGGCGATTGTTCTCTGAACTGAAGTTGTCCTTAGTTTACAGGATAACCAGTCATAGTTACAGAACACAGCTGATTTGAGTTCCTCGTAACGCTCACATCTCACGAGAATATACGGTAACATGTTTAATTTCCGATCATTGCATCTCCTGTAATCACCAAACGACAATGGTTGACTTGGAACATTGCGGCAACACTCGTCATCTCTTTCTACAAGCTTATACTTTGCCATAAGAACACTTGGGTGTTTGAATGGTTTCCTTTTTGTCCCGTCCCATACGCCAAGAAAGTAGTCTGCCATATTGGAGTATATTTTAAGCGTTGCGTCATCATCGTCAGGTAGATATCTGTCCATAGCGAGTGTAGCAAACGTCCTGAACCGCCATGTTAGCGTCGCTACACCGCCATTCTTGCGCTGCACTAAGTATGGTTCAATGTCTTGTCTCAAACTTGCCCACCGGAAGTGTGTCATTCTGCGCATGTGTGGATATTCTTTATTACTAATATATACGTCATTTAGCACTTTTTCATCCAGAGAGAGAATATCGTCTAGTTCAGATTCAGTTAGTCCAGTATTAACCGCGGTTAGATAACCAAACACTTTCCTCACAAACTTAGCACTGTATTTGGATTCTAGTCTAGCAAATATCCGCGATATATGTTCGTCAACACTTCCCTCAACAGTTTCTCGCTGAAGAATGTCGAATGGTTGCCATTTTGAAATTGTCTGTTCATACACGAGTGTTGCAAACAGTGGTGACGTTTCGGATTGTAACAATTGTTTGATTCGCCTCCATTCTTCAAAAGACACACTCTGTCTCACACCGTATTCACTCATCAAAAGTTTCACAATATCCTCACATGTGCTCGCGGTATATTCCGGCATCTCCATTAACCCGTCTTCTATTTTGTTCTCAAGACGTACAACCATATCCTCGCATTCAGAGTTCACTGTCACGATAAGTTTTACGTTAGCCGCGAGTCTTGAGGGCAACCACTCGAGCCTGTGACCATTATCTGTCGACGACACCATATCTAGAGAATCTACAAGGATCACCAACATCCCGCCATATTCACCTCTTTGCACTAACTCAATAAAGTAGTTTTTCAGACCTTGGTAATCTGACGGTATATCTTGTCTATAGCGACCTGTAATGGCGGCTAGTTGATGACATAGATTGTACAATAATGGCTGAATGTCTCTGCTACTTCCGGTCTCACCCATAAATCGAACCACAAGCGCTGTTGGCATGGAAACGTTACTGTTTATGATTGCTTCGTTTATGTCACTAGCAGCCTTGGCAATGAGGCTTGACTTTCCTGAACCTGTACCTCCACAAAACACTAGAGGTTGGTCAGTCTCGGTTAACAAGTACCGTTTTATAGAGTCCAGTATTTCGTCATGCGCAATGTAAGGTCCGGTGAATGCCCCTACTAAACCCCAGTGTATAGCTAACTCGTGTAGAAGACTGTCACGACATATACAACTTTCTTTCTCCATTACTTCCGACACGAGTTTCGTCACAGTGCTATAAAAATGGCGGCCAATGTCTGCCAAGTAGCGACCGGAAGTCTCCTGATCTAGCGAGTTACCATTCAATGCAATGTTCTTTTTCAACACGTTTTGATTACGGATACTTTTTTCTACCAACTCCCCGAGTATGCGACTAGCTTCTTTTTTGTCATCCGCCCATTGATTTGTCCCGGGTTCGAGGTCAACGAAGGTTCCGGCGTTTTTGGCACAGAGATGTTCTTCAATGTTTTTGACGTCTCTCATATAGACAATGCACTCGGCGTCCCGTTTTTCTCGCTTCCGGTTTAATAATCCTGTCTGCACCAGTTTGTCAAAATCTGCAGAGTATCAAAAAAAAGGTCCAATAGATGCGCTAAAGTACATACACACATTATACACAAATACCGAGTGTGTATGATATTAGTTAATGCTACTTCTGATTATACTGACTGAGTTTGACAAAGTCTTCCTGACACGTGTTAACTAATGAAAGATTATGCTACATATTTAAAAAGTTGTAGATGTGGCTACGTAATACAAGTGACTAAAGCAATGAAACCGAACTAAAATCGACACTGTTAATAACATTAAGTGGGAGAAAATACTTAAAGAAAGCCAAGATGGAAACATTTGTCAGCGTCTGTAACTTACATGAAATTGTACATTCTACAGTAACGTCACATTGGGCTGTACCATTCTGTAGCAGGGTGGTCAGCTCATCGTAGATTTCAGACATGTCTTCATCACCTACAACCAAATATAACAAACAGTTGAGACGTAAACTAAAACAGACTCTCGTTATTTAAACCACGATCTAGAAGTAAACCTCATAACCGCTGTTGCAGCCTCAAACTAACCAGTAATGCTTAACCAACATCTGACCCACTCATATACAAAAATTCATCTTTTAAACTTGTACATTTACTATTTAGATTTAAATCATCCATTATATTAAAGGGCCATTATTCCTCAGAAGTTTTACTGGGTGAAATAATGATATATGTGTTGGCATTTTGGTTAAACAACGATTCATAGCAATGCACAGAGACTCACTTTTGTCCATATATCTGATTGTTCAATTCATACTGTTCACTACGAAGTGAGTGTGTTTGTAAAAATGTATTATCGTGTATAACTTACTTCTTATTGATTATCGTAGTTTTAAACGACTTTGAGAAGCGACAAGCCTTGAAGAGCAGATGTGGTTTTTTTCTCATGATATTGACATTTTCCGATATTCATTGCATGCTTTTGAATTTCCAACACATTTTACCTACCTGTGACGCGTTTGAGACGGTACACGTGTGGATTAACGTGTCTGTCCTCTGAGTACCATTGATCTAGAAGTGTGACGTCACAGTCCATGTCATTTAATGCCGCTTTGATGGCGTCCATGTCGGTGGAAAAGATTTCCACGGGTAGCTGACATGGTCCATACTTCTGGCCGACAAACAACTGCAAACATGTTCAATTACAAAACAGTGACGCAACCAATCAATTCTGTAGAGCTAGCAATATGTTGTGTTATATATAGGTATCGAGTTAATAGTCAGATATGTGACAGATTGCTCTCCCTTTAAATGTAAAAGTTAAACGTATTATTGTTTGACTTTTTGAGATATTAAACAAAATTCTTAATACATGTATACGCTATCATATATTATTTAATGTAAATGTAAACATGTATAGTGCTACTTGGATCTGCAGAGTATCAAAACAAGGACTTTCTGTTGACTATATTCGTGTTTTTTTTAATAAACAAGGCCAGTAGGCACAACACCTATAAGTGTATGTACATCTGCAATATATGATTAACGAGCCCCTACGATATGGCCAGTATCATGTATAAGTGCAATAAATGGGATAACTACAAAGTAACCAGGATCAGCCCGTACCACAAAGTTGGGTCCAATGGAGGTCTTCTGACAGTGAAGCAACTCCTCGTACATGACCGCCATCTTGTACGGATCTGTGCACGGCATGCTCGAGTCTCCCCAACACAGGTCCACCAACTAAAACATACAAACGCAGACTAGTGTGACTTGTTCAGAAATATTCACTGAAACCCTGAACGAAACTGTGAGGACTAAGCTGTCTAAAGATTTCAAAGAATCTTTGTATTATAAAGAGTTTAAACAGATTACTCCAATTATCAGCATCATCATCATTATCATCGCCGTCGTTGTCGTTATAATTTAAAACACCAATGACAATAACATTAACATAAACAACACGTTAAAACATAAACAACAACAGAAACCTACCTGAAAGTCAACTCCATGACTGGCCCTGCAGAGGTCTCTGACTATTGGGTAAACGTTCTCAAATAAATAGTTCCTTTCTGACTCGAAATCTAAAGAAAAGCAGAAATAGCTTCCATAGACATAAGACAGTTAGGAGTTAACCATCTAGGTTTATGGATGCATATGTTTGGTTTAAGAACTTCAAGATGATATAATTAGTAAATGAGATGTGGTTTCGACTTGTCAGGAAATTGTTTGAGGAGAGAAAACACTCACTACTAGCTTTGAAATATTAGTTTTGTAATTGACATACTCTAAAGCGTCAACCTTTCTCTTCTGCTCCTTATTTAGATTCTAAGGTCAAGTCATAACTTTAAACTGTTATATTTCGTTACAACAACTAGTTTCTACAACTTAGTAGAAACCGGTGTGCATTGGAAAGATTTATCACTCTCACTGAACAATTACTGTGTCGTAAATAATCGAAAAAGACGTTTTAATCCCTCTTTAAGTTATGTTTAATCTCATGTTCATTGAACACAGGCATTGTAAGCCCCTTTACAATTTATAAGATAAATCTTGTTTCATAACTAATGAGATCTACATACAGGATTAGAATGAATTCATTGACTTTTACAAACAAAATTACCTTGTCCCGAAGAACAGACAAACATTCGGACCACCTTTGCTTCCTGACATGGTAGGTCATTAAGGTCCACTCCGCCCCTTAACAGCTGATTGGCCTGTTTGTAGTCGTCAATGTCAAAATGATCATACTGAAACTTCCGCTCTTTCTCGCGACGCTGCAGGTGCGTTATGTCACCCTCAATGACGTCATCAAGATGGCGGATACGGAATGGACATCCGGATTCTGAAAATGGCAAGAACTACATGTAGACCTAAACAAAGTCGATTGAAGATGTACCCGCAAACCAGTTGAATGACTTGGACAACAAATGCACGACATACTAGAATAAATATATCAGTTTGAGTTGTGTTCACCCGACACCATTAATACGTAACAAACAATATCGACATGCTAGAGTACACAACTGCATGCAGAGGTTATTCGGACTGTCATTTTGTTCGTTGCTAAGATGAACCAGCTGAGCTATCTCGTTTGTAACGAAGTATTCAAGTTATGTTCACTTTTTGATCAGGGTAATCGTTTTGGGGTAGTCGAAGAGTGTTTTTGTGTCATCTATAATTGATAAATGGTACTCGGGGATTTTTTTAATTCCTAGGTTGATATGAAGATGTTCAGTGTTAGCAAGAAGTGACAAAATGGCAGCACTTGATCATTGAAAAGTAAGGCTTATCTTAGCATGACTGTTGTATGTATGGATGACAATTGTGGAGAGAGCTCAGTTTGCAACATAGATGACAACATAATAAAGTACACAGTGTAAATACGCCCTTCTCTACATGCACACAACATTAAACAACCCGTTGGTAGAACAATATATACAGTTGTCTAAAATGTTTAACTAGTGTAGTTTTATTTATTTATTACACGTACGCAAAGCAACTGAATTAAGTCATGTCATTAGAAATGGATATGTCATCCAGTAGGTCAACATAAAGTATCAGCGTTATTTGTCAGAGAAGAGTGTATGTCAATAGTTCTACTTTCGTCTCACAATTCTGACTATCACTTAAAACGTTAGTGTCCTTTGACAACCATGATTTATGGGTATTCGATCGATGTGATCTTGAAATTGGTCTCTTAAGTTTCAGATGCAAGTTATCTCAAGAGATAAAAAGCCAATTGGTACTAGTTTCTGTTCAATAAAAGAATAGAGCCGTTTCACCTTTTTATCATTCGATCTTTCTTTCATGACTGCAAGTATCGCAATCAATTATCTTCCTTGACAACATATCGATATACAACATATGTCTGAAATCACGGCTCAATCTTGCAGTGATTGTTAGAAAGTTAAAGCATTAGTGTATTAAATACGTTAAATTATATGTTGTGCAATAACTATTGAAGGTTGCAACTGATAACCAGGAAGGACAAACGGACGGACGGGTGATGACTTGTACACCTATGCTAATACCTTTTCCGTTAAAGACATCCTGACCGAAGTGAAGTACGTTCTGGGCGGGGAGACCTTTATAAAATCAAACTTTTCTACGGGATGTTCCATTGACAACAAGGACAATAAACGTGTTGAGTGGTTGTAAGGTGATTTAACCAAACAGCACTGACACGTAAAAGCAAATCTTATTCGATCAATACCATAAACATTTAATGGCCGTTTCAAGTGTCATTTAACATGTATATGTGAGTGAATGGTGCTTGGGCCGAAATGAAAACATCTGAATGGATAATATAGGTAATACGATCAGCGTACGACCAACATTGATAGAGAGAATGGTAGGAAAAGTAGAATAGTAAACAAACCAATTTGAAGAACGACATAATTCAAATAGAGACAACTACCAATACAAACACACGTTAGTCGAGGTATATATATACCGACTATTGAATTGGATCACTTTGATACTTCTGTATGTAGATATTGATAAGATAGGGAGTCTAATGTCCTTGCTGGGTGAGAATCTATCATATCTGGGGGTACACAAGCGGTTAGGGACAAGGGTAAACAAAGTTCCTAACATAGCACCTGAATTGTTAATAGGTACTCTCCAGTAACTTACTTTAATTACTAGAAGTAATATAACTGTATGAAGGTCGCCTAGACACTCTGTGGTGATATTGAGTCGCTGTGACTGTTTGTGAGATTTACACACCATACTATTATATAAACTAGCCCGATACTCATTCAGCTAGTTGGACTTTTCAGGCGAAAAAGGAACTGAATGGGTTCACATAAGCATGCGTAGCACCTGCGTTAAGCTACTATGGGTCGTTTATCTCGGGTCACTTGGTCTAATGATAGGAGTTTCATAGAGGTCCTACTTTAATATAAATGACGAACTTATACCTAAAGTACTTTTATATATAGGCACTATTTTTGCGGTATTTGACGTAATTCAATTGTCAGATTTATTAATCCAGCGCGATAATAAGATTACCTCACATTTGAATATCTTTATTTATGTTCCTCTATACCAAACATTTAATATCAACTATCCTGATAGAATATATAGATCATATTTCATCGTAAACGAGTCATATGCAAATTCCATTTAGTGTGTGGACGTACAATATTTTATAGCGTAATCGATCAAAATATGTATGAAAATTGTTTGTAAAAGCTTAACTTTGAGATCTTTTATAATCTGATTTAGCCAATTGAATTTTCGGTGCATTTTGAAGGATATCGTCTCTAGGTTCAATAACTTGTTTAAACATTTCAAACCGTCTAGATAGAATCTTCGATCTACCAAAAGAGTCGATATTTAGGCTAATTTATATTGATCAAATCTCTACGGGAGACATCTTTGGTTGAACAGAGTCAAACGTGAATTAGGTTCCTGAGACAAACCAGTTCATTGTTTACATCTGGGCATTTTTTCATCGATAGTATGTACATAACACACATACATTGTAATCTATCTCAGTCGTAAGTAGGTGTTATTTCTGAGCAGTGGTTTCTAAGTTTAAGTTTGTTCATTATAGGCCTACTGTTCCTCAGTATACTAACGTGTGTCAAAGTGATTCCTGTATTGTAACGTGTGTCAAAGTGATACCTGTATTGTAACGTGTGTCAAAGTGATACCTGTATTGTAACGTGTGT
>ENA-OREC01002040-OREC01002040.1-marine-metagenome-genome-assembly--contig:-NODE-2040-length-10816-cov-12.536828_pt1 | contig 10816 bp, 6 predicted proteins | sample MGYA00248626_ERZ508543 | MGnify/ENA primary metagenome ERZ508543 (study PRJEB26211, sample SAMN05518279) | marine metagenome | isolation source: Puget Sound, Washington, USA | host: Bankia setacea... | reverse complement strand
CAACTGTACTGACTGGCTAACAACTGTACTGACTGGCTAACAACTGTACTGACTGGCTAACAACTGTACTGACTGGCCAACAACTGTACTGACTGGCCAACAACTGTACTGACTGGCTAACAACTGTACTGACTGGCTAACAACTGTACTGACTGGCTAACAACTTAGTTTATGAAAACAAATTAAACATCAACAATAATTACTTTAAGTCAATTAAAAGAAAAGTTCACCAGTAGCACATCGAAAAGCTACCGACAACAAAAGTTTGATTAAACAAAAATCGCTGTCTGTCTATTTTGCCAACTCAACTCAACTACAATGTTGATTTTTGTTTTCATATGTAATAGGTGTTTACAAATATAAAAAAAATCTATTGATAACAAAAGGTTGTTGATTTTTTGGACCACGTATGTTTTATGTTTATTCAATGTTATCACAACTAAAACATTAAGGATTCTTTCTTTTTTTTCACTAACAGAAATCCTCATATGTTCCCGCAAAAAAGGATGTGATCGAAACGATTGACAAAACCATGACTGCGATGGTTACTCAAACCTGCCAGCTTTGTATATAACAATGTCAGCAGATGCTTTTTTAATCAGCATTAACTCAGATAACACGATCTCATTTCAAAATTTAGTTTATAAAAAGTCTCTTTATGCCACATGTGAAAATGGCCGTTGTAAGAAATGGTTAAAGTTAACCAAGATGCTTGTAGTCGATCATAAAGGGTTCAACTTAAAGAACAAATATCATGTATAAATCATTATGAACATCATTTAATAGTATATGGTGAGTTCCATATTTCCATATATGCGAGGCTGTCCAAGTACCGCGGGGATTCAACGGGGTCTATATAGTCATATTATTATTATATCTTCAAAATTGATTGTTTAAAATTCAAAGGGAACGTTTACTGTGTTTCGTAAGCAAATGTGTTTATCAATCAAATCATGTTATAAAGAAGGGCCCTTGCGGAGAGACCATACTGTAGTATAATATTCAAGCCATAAACATCATGGGGGATTATGATCCGTTACCGGTCAACCATTACATCAGTAAGGTGCTGACACATAGATATATTTCAGATAATTCTCAAATGTTAGAGGCCCAGTTGAGTTGGTAACACTAATCATATGGGGAGGGGTCTTGTATAATCTCTTTCATTCAACTAAGACGTGTCAGTTTGCTGAAACATTTACACCACTAAAACAACAACTATATGTACAGATTATACATGCCGAAAACAAGCATGTGCCTTTAGGTTCGCAATTACGTCAGCTCCCATGGAGTACATGGGTGATTAAATATATTTTTAGAAATTGGCCTAAGCATCACTGCAGCAATCACCAACCAGTACTTTTCATTAATTGTTTTTTGCAAGGAATGTGTAAATAATCTTACATAAGCAGCTTGACAAGAATTTTCATGATCTATGTTTGCACGTAGATTTACGCTATTCAAAATGACTTTCAAACAATTATTTCTATGCTAACCCAATGGATACATGTGTGCTTTCATGTGTTGGAGGTTTTCGATTGGGTAAGTTAGTTTCACTTCTTAGCAAGGAAAATTAACGGATGGAAGTAGCGTTCACTCACATCACTCTGATAGGTCCGTGCTTACATACACAAAAGCTGTGCAGAATGATATGTGATGTCGTAGGAAATGCTCTTGATACACTAATTACAATTGGCAGTTATTTTGAGCATATTGTTGCACAGTATCTTTCGCCCCATCATGTTAACACCATCATCATTATTTAAAGTTGTATTAATAGTACATTATTTTAGCAAAGAATTTCCGGAACTCCCGTGGCGACAAGTATACGATTTTAAATGGCTGAAGAGGCAAATACGGGAGATCTGAGTTTTTGTGGCTTCCCTGGTGAATACAGGGTTTAGCAGTATTTTTTCAGGGGTAAAGGGTTAAATATTGTTCAAATATTAAACATATCAAAAGATGTCAACAAAAATGGCTTAAATCGAGCTAAAATAGATCCATTTAACGGTCATCCGAATACCTTTGGAAAACAATGGAAACAATAATCTTTCTACTAAATCATATGTTGACTTATTGTATCACTGTTGATTTGAGAACGATCGTGTTAAAGTGTAAAAATCGCGTCCGCATCCAGCAATTATTCGATGGAAAATCCTTACTATCTTCATAGGACATGACATTGTATTGGGAAAATCAATCGGAGCTACCCAGTGACAAGGGAAGTTACCAGTCATGGGGCGCAACTTGTGATATCGGTAGGGGCCAATTTACACCCTTCTTGGCTGAAACTGGTTTGCTGTATACACACCAAAAAGAGAGGATATATTTCAGGGAATGTACGTTGTGGGCTACAGTTACAGGCGTACACAAAAACTGGAAGTCCTCGTGATTTCCATGATCTGAATTTTGGACGTACCGCCGTATTCTTTTGACGTAATATGCGCTCAGATGTCCCTTATCGGATGCCCTGTATGTGTGATTGGTATACCAAATTTGAAAGAATAATATGCTGGAAGCTCCTCTGGGAGTGATTGGAGCTTCATAAAGGATATCATGAGAATTATACATAAACACCACACTGTGATACAGAGTTAAACAACTTCTTAACTTAACTTCCTGATATAATATAAACTCCTCTAAATAAATCCTTGGTGTAAGCTTTTAATGTACCTTGCTTTAAATTAATTATTCCAAAGAAGACCCCACCGGACCAAACCTTTTGTTGTTTTCATTGCTGATGTAGTTGGTGAGTTATTATTGTAGTACATCATTTTTACAATTAAAATTATACCAATATTGATATAACTATAAAATATAACATGTCCGATATGAATATTGTGAAAAGTTAATTACCATTTTATTTGTTATGTAATTGGACACATGAAGTATCGTTCTCATATCTAAGTTTTATCTGTGAATGACTCAGAAACACAAAACTCCATTGTTAATGAAAATGGTTTGCAATTCTTAATATTGCAAGATGTGCTTATCACTATAACAACTGAATAGATCAAGACAAAACTACTGTGAAATCAGTTATGTTTGTTTGCAAGGAATAAATTGTTTGGGAGGAGAAGACAGCTTTTAAATGCAAGGATTCAAAATATGCATACACTGTTACACATGTTCATGTACTTTCAGCTTTAAACCTTATAATGGTTGTTGTATTGTTCAGCTGAACAATATAAATTCAGAATACCGATAAACTTCCCTGTACATTTATAAGAATAGAAAAAGATTGAAGATATTTAGATGGTTGTTTAAATACATGAACACTTGAAACTACTAAAATCTAAACCTGTCTGTAAAACCTTTTGGAACTAGTGAATGTCATTATACAACCGATTTATAATCATCATTATACATGTAGAAAATCTATAGGTTACCTGCCAGCTTTTCATCCTCGTTAAACTGTCCCCCTTCTGAGCCCAGTAATGATGAACCATTTTGTAACACCTTCTCCACATCAAACCGTGAGAACAATAACTTTCCATCTGCTATGAACTGGTCAACTTCTAATTCTGAAAAAAATGTTCAAATTTCATAACAGCCGTTTTTGTTTTTACCTATTCTGGAATGAGTACAAAATCTGACCATAACAAGCTCTGAAATATGCATAGATCCAAACAAAAAGTAAATGTTAACTTCTGAGAACAAAATGCACAAGTATAACTCTAAAACTCAGGTGTATCTCATTATATGTGACATTATAACTGTTGTCAACAAACATCTGCCCCAGCATCAGGTCATACTAAGAGCTGTTCACAAAGTTCAAACATTGTGATTCTGCTACTTCTTAAGAAACATTCACACACAATTTAAACTTCATTTATACTGAACAACGGATAAAAATAACCACTTTGTGCAAAGTGCTTTACATTGAAAAAAACAATATTCTTATTGCACGAAGTGTTTTCTCTCACTTTACTGTGGTTTTGAAAATAAACTATAACAACATGTTATTTCCCATGTGCAAGTTTTTAAGCATTCTACAAGGGTTATATATACCTTGTTTAGGTGCACCCCTTGGTTCCCATTGTGGCACATTTTTAGCTATTGCATTAACTGCCTGAGATGCAGCTATTCTTGTATCCCAATTTGTACTCTGTAGGTAGGTGTGCACCTGGGTAATAGTATAAACAATAACCAAATACATTACAAATGTCAGCTTCACATGGTGAGAAATATATTCATGCTATGTGATAAAGCTCTGACTCAGCTTTCATATCTTAAAGAAAGTGTGTAAATGCAGACCTGTGTCCTGTGTGAAATCCTAAGGAAAGTACAAAAAATATGTCCTGCTAATCATGCACTGATGCACAACTTATTTATACAAAATTCTTCATAACAGCTATTGAAAACAAAGTTTTTTAGTAATCACGACAAATGCAAATTCATAATAGGAAACATACATGAACAGCTAAAGGATAGGTTGTCACAAGCATATTTGTGTTGGTTTCACTAATTTCAACATTTTAATCATCTGTCACAAATCCTTATTCAACACAGTCTTCTCTTTTTATAGCATTACAGCATGTTTACATACTAGAAAAAGTACCATGTGTAAATGCTGGAATAGAATAAACCTGCATGGCCCCTTTATATTATAAACTAACAAATGTTCACAGATATTGCAGGAAATAATTATGACAAATCTGCTACGAAGTTCCAAGTATCAGATGACAGGTCATTTTGTCTTAATTGTGATACCTTAGTGAGCAAGTTGTTGAGTTCATATGGATGTAGTTTCTGTACATCTCCAAGTTGTTCTGCAGCGGATTTTCTGATCAACGGAGTGGAACCAGTTTCCAAGAGGAGAAACAAGCGATCAAGTCTGAAAGAATGGTAAATTTATTGATTATATGTCAGTGTATTTATTGCAACAAGAAATGGTTGCCTTAAAGTTTAATCCATAGCAGTTTGGTGCTGTCGTACAATCATCAATGTTCAATCTATTTCCTAAGGTTTAAAATTAGCCTAAGTTTCAGCTCCATCACATATTGACCACCAACCATTGGTAATATTGCTACAGTACCTATACCCATACATGTGTGAGACCATGGATCCACAGCTAAAACATACAGAGAATGCACCATAATGGGAGTTATGAACATCCAATGATCCAAGTTATTGTCAACAGTTGAAAATGAGCTATTTTACAATTGTCCTACATGAAAACTATGTTTGTTGGATCTTGTTACTAATGTGAAAGTGTCTAAGTGACCAAGTTAAATAGCCATGTGCAGTTTCTGTGAGGATAAATACACTATTGGTTCAATAAATTACTGATAAGACAGTTATAAGCATACCCATTAAAACATAACAATGTTATACAGTTTAAATAGCATACATGTACTTGTTAAAGTGGTGTTGTAAAATGTTAACACATGGTTGGTGGCAAAATTGCTAAAAAAGTGTGTTCTGAATTGAGTACGAACCTGGTTGTCATTTCAGCAGTCCATACGAGAAGCTAAGTCACACCAGGTGTGTTAAAATATCGACAATTAAACTAAATACATACAAACTTTGCACTTTAACCGAGAACAATACTGGTCTACGTTCATGCTAGTTTACACCCATGCTAAACAATGCAGAGTTCAACTTTCGTTTCATTAAATGCGTCGTTTACTCCCTTATTAAATTTGTAATGGAGCTCAAAATAAGAGTTTAATGAGGGCTCTATATACTTGATCTACAAAAGTATTGATAAGATATGACAGATACAACTTGCAGAATAATCCACCATTTTTTCCTTTGACCCGGACGTGTCGACGATTGTATTTATACTGACAGCCATTTTGAACATTGTGCCTAAAAAGGCGATCAATTGATGCTGTGATTGGTCGAATTTGACTTTTCACCTTTCCGATCAGCCAATGAAATTCCGTCATGCATCGGCAACTCTAAGTTTCTAAACTATGGTGTTCAAAACGGGACATGTCTCATGTTTACGGCTAACATAATAATTTCACTCATCTACATAGTTTAGTTTAGTTTAGTTTAAACATATTTTATTTTCCCATATATACATAAGACAAACATTTTAAGTTACACTCATTTAAAATCATGGTTAAAAAGGGTTGGGCCACAAGTTCCTAAACTTAATTACGGCCCTCCCCGGATCTCTTCTACATATTACATGCATGTATATATGCTTGTTAAAGTGCCAACGTATAAGTATGAATACAGTTGATATGTGTAGGGCAGTATGAGTTTATAGTTTTTGATACGTATTGGAAAGAAAAGCACTGGACAATATCACGGACATATTAAACCATGGTGTATAGGTCCGTGACAATATTAATTACTTATCAGCTCCTACTAAACAATTGTTTGTAACTATCATTGTGTATATTCTAACTTTAGAAGACAGCTATCGGTCTATCCAAATAACTTATTATGTCTGGACAGTTCATTCAAAGCATTGTATCTGCTTCAAAATACGGTTTCAGATCAGGACGGTCCGTCTTTTAAATAGACCATCTAGGACGATCCACATTTTATCTGAAATTAAGGGTCTGTTTCCTTGGATCTCTCCTTTGATGTTCATTCCAATTTAATTGTGTCACTGATTGAAAAGAAAGGGATAAATATAACTACGTTCTTAATTAAATTAAATAGTGGATACTTTTGTAATTCCATCTAAACCAGTTTGATATTTTGTATTTTACTGTTGCTCTCTTTCGTGCTATTTGATCCAATAATGGGTTACATACACGACTTATATGATCACAAAATACAATACATGGCATATATAGGACATATCAAGGACCTACAAACTAGTTTATTCACGCTCCGTGGCCGTGTGTTTTAATATGCACCACTCTAAAACAATATTAATCATAATTATAAATGTAATCACCGCAATTTCTCACGCGTTCACTCCTCGGTCTCTATCGATGTTTAAATGAGCCATCGTAACTGGGCCGTCTTGACCCGCATCCCAAGGTACAGAGGGGAACAGATATCTACACGTGTTAACTATCATTTAAACTAATCGGATATTGGTGGATTCCTGTCGTTATATTATTTCATTACAAAAACACAGCAGCATTAGATGTTTAAATATGCCTGTATCTGTAAAACATGTATACGATTCGTCGTCACTTCACTTTTATTTTATGGTATATTATTTCTTGGTCGTTACAAAAAAAATATAAAGGCCGACTTTTAATCTCCAATGCAGAGTTGTCGTTCCTTGCAGCCTCTCTAAATCTCTGCTAAGGTCTCAAAAGTAGTCCAATAACGGTTGACTTTTAGCAGGCAGTTCAACAAACTGACGGAAGAAAATCAAAAGGATTTCCGTTCTTCTCGAATATTTGGCAGTCCATAAACACGATGTTCTTGTCATTACCCTTAAAAGTTCTAATAAATGTTTTCATTCTATCGGATGAATACATAAACCGAATTATATATTTTGGGAACACAACAATATAGTTCTCTTATATATTACCAATTTCAAACAGTATTATAAGATCAAATAATGATATTATATCTAACGTCACAACTAAAGATATATGATACTTTGGCAGAGATCTATTCTGCTTGTCAAGGGAGGTCACTGCGTAAGAGATTTCCGACTTTTATAAATGTATTTTTATTTTCGTGAAAATAATCTCTATCTTTTCTTTACTTTAGATTTTTTGCGTTGGGGTATATATATATCCAAAATGGCGTCAAATGGTAAAGACGTAAATCAGCACTTTTTTACTGTGTTTTCATAAGTATTTGCCACATTGATGATGTATATCATACACCATTTTCTTAATTAACTCGATATGCAAATCACTTGCCGTTACTCTGATTTCCCACTATTAACAGACGGTCAGAAATACCTAGTTTCATTCTTGAAAACTAAATTGTGAGATGCATCGCGAATCGCATGTTCATTCTGAGATGAACGTTTAGACTCTTGTTTAGTCGATACTTATTTAATTCTTTGTGACAGTTTAAACGGAGAAACCTGTACTACAATATAAATGATCATTATTGTTAAGGAAATTTAAAGAGAAAGAGGTGTGACCCAATGTTGATTTGACAATTACCAAATTCAACATTCAAGGGGTAAATACCCAATCTAAAAAAAATGTTTTTCTACTTAACCAATAACCTTAAATCTGTAAATAACCTGTGAACTGTTCTATCGGCAAGCAAACTTCCCTATCATTTTTCCTACTAAAACTCTCGACCTTATTTCCCTAAGTGAACAGAATCTGTGACTGATGTAGTTTAAGGAAATCACAGGTGCCACAGTGCTAATTCTTGAGTAACTGATGTAACAATAAGTGTTTTAGAAGGGAAACAAACAGAAGAAGATTGACTTTGAGTCACAAATCATGATTGTGTCCATGTTAAATTTTTGCAACAAGCAGTCTGTGCCAGAGCAAAGGCAATTAAGTCTAATGACTAGTAAAGTGTTTGTCCAGTGAGAAGATATTATATTTTACAAAAGGCAAAGTTTTTTGTTACCAATGAAAGTTAAATGTCTTGCAATCGCTGGACAAATGTAGTATGTCACACTATGTGTGCCCTGAATAAAATGAGATTGTGATAAACAATGATTTTTTGTGAGGTGTTTGGTTTTACAATTTATTTCTCGAGGTGACTCCTTGTCTCTACCTAGAGTCAACTATTTCCATGTTATTGTTCTACAGAAGATCAGTCAGGAAATCCACAAGAACCAGTCACAGAGGAAATAAAGTCCTCAGAAACCATGGAGGAGGAATGTAGCAACAACTCTGCTTCAGGTGGTGCCCCAAGTACTGAGGCTGAACAGGCTTCAGGTCCAATCAAAGATGTCTCAACAGAAACTCCTGTGTCTGATTCAGGAGGACAAGAACCAACCAGTGATATAGCTCAATCAGGTATCAATCCTTTAATGATACATGTTTTACAGTAAACAAATGTTTATACATGTAACTAGATAACAAAAGTGTATTTATTTTAAGGCAACTCTTGATTTTGTTTTTTATATTAAACTGAATTGACTGCTTATACATGTAGTATGCGCTATGAATAGTAAATAGATATTGATTTGAGAAAATGTTACTTTTTTTCTTTTTCAGAAAACTGTGATAAAGGTGAAACTGTGACATTTAAAGTTATTTACAATAAACAAAAATATGATGTAACTTTTGAACTGGATAAGAATATCATGGATTTAAAGAAGCATATACAAACACTAATAGGTAAGGAATTTACGGGGTTTTTTCAAATCTCTTTTAACAAGGTAGCGGTAAGCATGTACAGAAGGTTTATTAATGAAAAAATCAAGACTAAAAGTACATGTACTAAATTGTTTATCATTTAAATGTATATTTCTTATATTATTTTTTGATAGGAACTATATCAACTCTGGCTTATGTATGTCTGTCTGTCTTGTCAACATTTGATTATTTGCCTTAATAACAAGTGAACTATATGTGGTATCCACTTTCAACAGTTGTCCACTTGTACACATTTATCAAACCTTTTAAATGAGAATGAGATTGGTGACCTTTTTACCATTTTTAATTGTTTCTATTTTTTCTTTGTTTTGAAAAAATGAAAATGCTATTCCCTTTTTACAGGAGTGCCTTCAGCAATGCAGAAAATCATGTTCAAGGGTAAGAAAAATCATAACCTGTTTTCTATCGTTAGTCAATCACTGCTATCAGAAGGTTCATATCACCAAAAGGTTAGCCATACACATCCTGCATGTTGTATACATGATACTACACTGTATTGAATCAGCATCAGTTCTCAGTGTAAATAGCAGTTAAGCTGACTTACTGATCACTATTGTGTAGGCAGAATCACAACATCATATTGAAAAAATACCATTATTTGTCCCAATTTAAAAGTAATGTTGTTGTATTTCAAAACAAGATTTCATTGTATCTTGAAAAGGCTGAATGATGTTAGTTCTGTTTAATTGCTGGTATTGGATGTATTCTTTGTTTTTTCTCCTAGGACTAGCGAAAGACGACAGCACATTAAGAGATCTGAAAGTAACCAAAAGTGCAAAGATAATGGTAGTAGGCTCAACTATGAATGATGTTTTACAAGTCACAAATACACCAACACAGAAAGAACTCCAAGAGGAAGAGAAGGCTGCAGCATCAAAAGAACCTCTAAGTGAACAAAAGGTGACAAAATGATTTAGATTTGTGTCTGTTGGTGTTGGAATTTTTCATGTGTGTATTTTGAATATTTCAAGGCGTGAAAGCAAGATAGTTATATGTCCAACTAAATAAAGAAGCAGATAAAGCTGTCTTTCATTCATCCATTGATTTTCACTGACCTTTAATACTTGTACCTGACTTGTATACCAAAATGTGAGTAGTTCAATTTAGTGGTTGGCTTTTTTCCTCTTATATTAAAACTAAACCTTACATGTCACATTAAGCAATCTTATATAAAAGCTGCATTTGTGAACAAATTATGTAATCATTCAGTTTGATATATCATTCATATAGCTTCCTATATGAAAAATTCTTGGATCAAAATTTTCAAATTTAAGGTTGGTATTTAATATTGCTTTAAAAAGTCAGACATATGTTTTGTTTCAGCAACACAAAAAAGTATTAGATAAATATGGAAAACCAGACGATGCCTTAGCCGGGACAAAGAATGCGAAAGAACCGTTGCCTCATTTTCCACTAACAGGCATGTATAACAAAGCTGGGGGCAAAGTACGACTCACATTTAAACTAGAACTAGACCAAATATGGCTTGGAACTAAAGGTGAGATACAAAGCAAGTGTTTATAATTTTGGTCTGTATAGAGTAGGTGTTTTTAATTTAATATGTACAGAGTAGGGTTTTTTAATTT
>ENA-OREC01002039-OREC01002039.1-marine-metagenome-genome-assembly--contig:-NODE-2039-length-10817-cov-16.915549_pt1 | contig 10817 bp, 2 predicted proteins | sample MGYA00248626_ERZ508543 | MGnify/ENA primary metagenome ERZ508543 (study PRJEB26211, sample SAMN05518279) | marine metagenome | isolation source: Puget Sound, Washington, USA | host: Bankia setacea... | reverse complement strand
AAAACCCTTTCACATCTTGTTGTATACAATAAAAACCCTTTCACATCTTGTTGTAAACATTAAAAACCCATTCACACCTTGTGGTATACATTAGAAACCCTTTCACATCTTGTTGTAAACATTAAAACCCCTTTCACATCGTGTTGTAAACATTAAAAACCCTTTCACATCTTGTTGTAAACATTAAAAACCCTTTCGCATCTTGTTGTAAACATTAAAAACCCTTTTACATCTTGTTGTATACAATAAAACCCTTTCACATCGTGTTGTATACATTAAAAACCCTTTCACATCGTGCTGTATACAATAAAACCCTTTCACATCGTGTTGTATACAATAAAAACACTTTCACATCTTGCTGTAAACATTAAAAACCCTTTCACATCCTGTTGTAAACATTAAAAACCCTTTCACATTTTGTTGTATACATTAAAAAAAACTTTAACATCTTGTTGTAAACATTAAAAAACCTTTCACATCGTGTTGTATACAATAAAAACACTTTCACATTGTGTTGTATATAATAAAAACCCTTTCACATCGTGTTGTATACATTAAAAAATACTTTCAGACCTTGTTGTATACATTTAAAACAAACTTTTGCATCCATTCAATGTGTATATATATATATAATGTTGCCAAAATATGATTATTATATGGAATAATCTGAAGCTAGTGCTATGTTGCACCCAATTGATGTATTATAGTCATCAAGCTATGCCTGTCACATATCACATATTCTCACATATCCACATATTCCCCACATATCACATATTCTCACATATCACAGATTCTCACATATCACAGATTCTCACATATCACATATTCTCACATATCACATATTCTCACAAATCACATATTCTCACATATCACATATTCTCACATATCACATATTCTCACATATCACATATTCTCACATATCACAGATTCTCACATATCACACATATCACACATTCTCACATATCACATATTCTCACATATCACAGATTCTCACAAATCACATATTCTCACATATCACATATTCTCACATATCACATATTCTCACATATAACATATTCTCGCATATCACAGATTCTCACATATCACACATTCTTACATATCACACATTCTCACATATCACACATTCTCACATATCACATATTCTCATATATCACATATTCCCCACATATCACATATTCTCACATATCACAGATTCTCACATATGACACGTTCTCACATATCACACATTCTCACATATCACAGATTCTCACATATCACAGATTCTCACATATCACATATTCTCACATATCACATATTCTCACAAATCACATATTCTCACATATCACATATTCTCACATATCACATATTCTCACATATCACATATTCTCACATATCACACATTCTCACATATCACACATTCTCACATATCACAGATTCTCACATATCACATATTCTCACAAATCACGTATTCTCACATATCACATATTCTCACATATCACATATTCTCACATATCACAGATTCTCACATATCACACATTCTCACATATCACACATTCTCACATATCACAGATTCTCACATATCACAGATTCTCACAAATCACATATTCTCACATATCACATATTCTCACATATCACGTATTCTCACATATCACATATTCTCACATATCACAGATTCTCACATATCACACATTCTCACATATCACATATTCTCACATATCACACATTCTCACATATCACATATTCTCACATATCACATATTCTCACATATCACAGATTCTCACATATTACACATTCTCACATATCACACATTCTCACATATCACACATTCTCACATATCACACATTCTCACATATCACACATTCTCACATATCACATATCACATATTCTTTATATGTAACCTCAGACTAGGAAGACTTGTCTGTAATAGCTGAAACTTGAATATGTACCCTTCCATACATATTAGCACTTCTATATTAGCACTTCTATACATGTCAGTATAATGAAAAGTTAGAACTAAACGACTCCTAGGGATTAGATATACATGTACTTACTGTTTGCTACCAATAATGATACCAATTAGCAACAAATTAACAGTGTACATACTCCTATTGAAGGCATTTGTATACAATCATTATCAACAGGTCTGGAGATATGGACTATTGAGGCTGGTTGTTTACAAGTTCTGTGCCATTATATCAGCGTTTGATGTCATACAATATAACATACCAGTAGTTATCTAATAATATTCTTCTTTATTACATGTGTGCAGTATATGAACTAATTGTAAAAAAAGTGATGTCACATGAAATGTAAACAGCAACATAATGCTTGACATTTTAAAGCTGAAAGTGTGGATACAGAACAACAATGGCTTCTATCGAACTTCCTTCCAAATTAATAGCAGAATTTCCCTGTATAGTCGTAATTCCATATTTTCAATAAAAAAACATTTGTGTACTGCAATAAATGTTTCTGTAAACTGACACCATTTACAGGAAGTTCTACAACTAATCATAAATACTAGCTATTTTACTGTTGACTGGATGATATGTCTAGGGGTCTCCTGTCTGTAAGATATCAATTATTGAATAACAAATTCCCCACAAAGAAAACAAAGTTTGGGTTATCCAGTATGATGTTCTATTATCAGCCAAAAATGACCTCACTTTATTGAGTATGAAACAATGAAGCCGTACTTTACCAGTGTGAAACCAAAGTCCATCCATGCGTATGTATTCAATAGGTACAACACTACATACTATTATTTCAATGCAGGGAAAATTATGCACAACAACAACAATCTTTTTAAGGTCAGAAAGAAATATATTCTGACAGACACTGAATACGTTTCTAAATCGGTCATCCCAACATACTCTTTCAGTAAATCAAGACCAGTTACATGGCGTATGCGTACCTGATATGTGATTGTTTTACATCCATTTTAAAAGAGTATCTTTAAAAAAACTCACTCCATTTTCCAAACCATTGTGCGCTACCTCGGTATACCCATGAAATCATTGTGCTTTCAAACTAGACAATCTGTGACCAGAGAGTTATGTCAGATATTAGACTCACTGTCCCACAAAACTGTCCCATTATTGCTTTATTATCCAGCATAATTTACCTAACAGCACTGACAAAACAAGTGATGGCTTTACGCATAGAACATTTGAGCCTATATTGCATGATTTTAGGCCATCAGTTATACAATGTGTCATTAATAAGTAACTTGCTCTTTGAATGGAAATATTTGTCTGTTAATCTCCATTGAGGATCCGTCACCTTGACAATGCCTGTCTAAAGCAACTAAATAATGTCAATTCACTTACTTAAGGCAGATATGTTTTTTCTCAAACAAACAAGGGACGCGTTCTCACTTAGGGGTGACAAACACTGTCTTCATGCTTGCTTGTTAAATGGGAGATACATAGTATGTTAAATGTTAATCATGTATTATTTTTGTTTCTATCAGATAAATCTATCTGAAAAAATATGGACATGTTATTAATATGAACGTGTATAAAACTATAGGCATTATTATAAGTACAGGGTATGCTAAAATGCCTGTCGTCGGGAAAAAGTCAGATTACTGCCACCAATTTTAAACCTAACAAAGGCATTTAGAAGACCAAAAAACAATAATGTGTGTAGAACTCAAGGCTTTTATTGTTTATAGTATCTTAAATTGTTTAGAAAAGTTGTATATATTTTTTTAACCCTTGATATTGCTGTGTCTTCAAAACCATGATCATTTACGAGTCTGTGTATTAAATCGTTTGTAACATTGTTATTTTGAAACATATTTGAGCAGGTTTGTTGCATATATAATTTAGATATATATAGCTTTTGGATCAAAAAAGAATTTCTCCATGTGCTCAGACCAATTATACATATTTTCAACGAAGTTTTGTTGCGTAATTTTTAACAAATCATTTACGAGTCTCTCAGTAAACAGGAGACATCAAACGATGTATAGATTTATGGTGATGTATAAATGTATAAAGCAGGTGTTAAACGAGGTGCATTGATTGCATACCAATATTTCCGTCATTTATTAGACATCATTTATGAGACAAAGACTGTATTTTTATGTACTATCCCGGTTTTCGTTGATTCAATTGTGCTTATTTCTGTAAATAAATTGCGTTGAGGTTGAATGACATGGAAAAAGTCAACATTAGGTTTTTTTTGCACAAACATTTAAAATCAACCACTGATTGATCATGTATGAATAAAATTTATTTATTTATTAATTGATTATATATATTCTGAAGTGCGGGAGGTCCCGGGTTCAATCCCCAGTCAAGGACTGCGTCATACCAAAGACGTTATAAAAAATGGTACCATATAGGGAGTCTCAGTCACTGTTAAACAGAGAATTATAGCAAGGATGTCAACTTATCTTTTCTCCTGGAATGCTATCACACAAGAACCTACCTGAAAACAACCAGTACTAATATATGTTGTTTATACAGATGGGCACATGATTAATTTGAATGATCTAAAAATATTCTTTCTCAATAGGAATTATACCCTTTTATGATCATCAATACAGAATCTATTTCCATTCATTCAATAAATTTAAGCAGAAAAAAACCCTGAAAATATTGTTAAAAAATTGCGGAGTTTTAAATATTTTTTAATGGAAATATGCCAAGGTTTTGTTTCATCCTGAAATACTGATATGTTTGACTATATTTAGTTCTTAGTTTAATTAACTGCTTACCATGTGGATGATATGACTGATTTACCTGTCATACCTGTAATCAATAACATGATGTATTTCTAATACAATTTTATACAGACCACAGAGCACTAAATCTCCTAATGAATAATTTACAGCTTCAAATTGCACAGGGATGTAATTTAGTGGAGTTACAAATGAAGCATATGTTACAAATTTTATGTTTGACTAGTCTTGCTTGTTTGTGGTCTGGATTCCTTCTAAAAAGGTCACAATACAGTTTGCTGGAATTGTAACGCTGATCAAATATAGACTATTTACACAAATTTATATACAGCTGACTGGAGCTCTGACTTTAGCCTGTTTCAGTAAAATATTACAATAACATCAGCATCCAAAACAGTGCAATTTAAATAGAGCCTGTGACAATGTAAGAGGCTAATTTCTAATTAAGATAATCTGATTAAGGAGTCTGGTTGTTCACTAACTGACTAAACAAGTTTAACTGAACAAGGTCTTTCAGGGAAACAATTCACTCTGGAGTAAAAAACAGTTATGGCAAAAGTGAGACCATATGCACTCAAAGACATTATCAGTTTTCCTGACAATTGGTCTTTGTAAGAAGGTAAGTTAATTACAATTTATTTTATTTTGAAAGTAAAACAAGCAATATTTGTTTGTGTATATCACACTCGTAATCCTTTTCTGGAACCAACAACACCAACTGGTACCAATCAAGGAGGGTAGTTTTAGTTTCTAGCTCAAGGAAACAATGGGAGCCTTTGATGGGGATTAAACTCATAACTGACCAATTACGATTACAACGGTCTACACACTGCGTCATGCGCCCCCTGTAAAAAGGTTGAAATACAAAAGTAAGACCACACACAAAAAAAACAAATTATTTTATGGTGGTCTCTGATGTCAGGTGTTTAGTACTAAAAATATACAATGTGGTGTGGTACTTTGTGAGCGTTTTACTCAGTATTAAACCATAGATTATCCTAAATAAAGGGTCAAACACTTGCCTATTGTAAAAGTGGATACACTATTATACATGTACCTGGTGTATTTTGTTGAGAAAGAGAAAAAGGTGCCTTGATTAGTAATCTCACAACATTCAAATAAACCCTCATATATAAATGTGGCAAGGAAGAAGAGCTGTGAAATTGTGGCATAAGTCTTTGAATGTATAACTGCTCAAAAGTGGTCGGTCTGTCATATGCATGAGTTTGAATCTCAGTGGAACACAGACGTATTCCTTCAGTGTGGAACTTCACACTTAATGTTAAGCTCTATTAAAGAGAACATTTAATGGACACAACTACCACCAACCAATCACCTTAACTAAAATCCAAGAACTTTTGAACCATTCAGCACAAGCTTAATATCGAATAGTGCTTAACGCTACATTTTTTTTCATTAAGTTTAGAAAAGTTGTGAAAGAATAAACAACAATCATTTACTTTACCCGGCCAATAGATTAGTGTGAGAGACTTTTATCACAAGAGCCTTTCAAGAAAGTTAATATATATGGAAATATCTATATCACAAACAGTGTACATGAAATCTCCATTACAGAGTATAAGGAACAGTGTATCATGCGACTATGATGATCTCAAGAGTTAATCAGTAAGAAGCACGCACCAGGGAAACGTAACTATAGAAACTATCAGACAATACTGCCTCATACTTGTGTAGGACAGAATACAAAGTAGGACCAAATGTTAACCATCATGTGAGGCAAAGCTGTCTTTAAGAAGGATCAACCATGTTGTGGGTATAAATCTTGGATGAATACCTACCAGCAGGGATCAATTGTAGCTAATGATACAATACTCCTGTGGGCTTGGATTGATTCAGGATAAGTGACTCAGTTTGATGGATTGACGCCACTTTCTCTCATGGCAACCACCAAAGGGACATGTCAGTTTTATTGCCCACACCAAGTCCAAGATGGCGGACCAAAAGACTCAACTCGGGCATGATCACGTTTGACAATATGTCGTAACTTGGGCTTATTGTAATTATCTAGAGTACTGAGCCAGCTAATATCCCATTTCTCTTGGACTCGTTCTCTGAAAGCTGTCAGTGTTTAGTAAATCAGTGACCGGAGTACGTCGTTAATCATTCAGTCACAGGTCAAACCACAATTTCTCCTTCCCCATACACTATATAGACTTTATATAACAACAATTCATGACTGCATGTTTCTTCAATATCTTACATCAATTAAAGGTTCTGTAAGGCTATGAAAATCTCTGTTCCTATTCTAACTTAAAACTGGTTTGTCATCATCCATAGTTTCAATCAACTCTTTTGAAACATATAATTTAAAAAAATGAATGTAAGTCTATACACAATATCCCTGCATATTATAGGATGTACATATATACATAATTCTATTACAACAGAAAAGTCATAATATTTTTTTTTTAAATAACAGGGAAAAAAAAGTCTAAAATGATGAATTGATAATGTTTGAATACTATCAGAAGTCGGTTCTTATAACATATGTGACATATGTGATGGTTCACATTAAGTTAGTAGAATAGTGCATTGTACTCTTAAATAATACAAATAAACAAACTGACTGACAGACCTTTGACTGGTTAACAAGATTAAGGTGTCCTGTATATCTTCCTGCTAAACACAATAAAGCTCCACAACAGACTACAAATCTAGAAGTAAGTGCAGAGGTGTCTCTGGAGTGATGTTATTTGTCACCTTGCTGGTTTCTGTGCTAGTACTCAGGTGCCATACAAATCACTACCGAACACTAATAGGTAACATCTCCTGGGAAATTCACTTTCTAAGCAAGAGAGGATTTTCAGCCCCAAAATAAGTGTGTCTGCTTGTATCTAATGAAATATTGAGTCAAATATGTTGTACACAAATAATGGTGCAAGATAAAGTCATAGATCGGTACATTATTGCACTGCCATCGCATTTTTATTTGGAGTGACACTATCTCTCTCTTATTTCAAATTTTTGATAATTTGTGATCAACTTAGATCACTAGTGTACAAATCAAACTGCATGTACTATATTCTCATTGCAGAGGACCCAGTGCTTTTTAAGGCTTAAATGCCAGACAGCTTGCGTCATTTTCACCTGAAAACAAATGACATGGCATCAATAACACTATGGGCTGACTTAAGATGTATTAGAAAGTAAAAGAACATTTCCGGATGGTTTCCATTTCATCTTCCATATTTCCGTGACCAATATATCAGTCTAGGCAGTGTTGTCGCTATGGGGATAAATCTGGTTAACCCTGATGGACATTATCACTTGGGATGTCTACAAACTGCTGCCCCATTATTACAGACCACACTGGATACGGCATTCTTGTCTCCTTTTTAGATTACATTTAGATTATATGTTGATTCATTAGATTATCATGCTATATCTGTAACCCTATTATTAACATCGTTTATTGAACCACATAAAACATTCCATATAAATATCATGGCATAAAGATTTCCCAGACACTGCTGACTTTTATAGGACAGCATAACTTTTCAAAGGCATAACACTTTCATATGCACCAAAGCGACCACAGTCAATGCTCTGATTCCACACAAGTTTGTTATTGTGTTTTTGATATAGCATCTCGATCTTCACTGTTAATCATTACTTGAGCAAAACCTCTTCATAATGCCCAACCTTTGACTATAACTATCATTTTTGTTTGAACCATCCAAGGTCCAACTTTATAAAACACAACCTTGATAGTATTCACTGAAAAACATAAGGATAACAAGGTTTTATTGAATCTGATCATTTCCTTCATGGATCAATGTCTGGCTGAAGCTTGTCTACATAGAAACAAATATTCTCTGGACCCTGACCATCTTTGACAGGATACCTAATTTGAAAATGAAATAAGACAGCAGCAATAATCCAGTGCCACACATCAAAGACTACACAGTGTACCTGCCAAGCCACTCAAAAGACAGCCTCTGGATGCTTGTTTGTTTGTTATTTATGTTCCATTTGTTGTGGAAAACTACATGTACTGTTTATGATATTCTGAAATACACAAATGTGCTTATAATGAAATTGTGCAGTGTTCCACTCATTATAACACAGTCTATCTGCCAGTTCATACATGATTGTACCAAGGAAAGACCACTTCCAACACCATCAACATCTCGGGAAAACATGACCAACACTTGTGTTAATAATAGAATGTTGTGATTGGGAATGACTGACACTCATCATAAGACTGTGTATCCATTCTTTGATTCTTTCAGTCTTGACATTGTTTTCCCATATTAAACACTAACAACATGTATTTAACAAACATTTGTTACTTTTTCAATCAATAACTTGACCTCAGGAAATAGTTTAATTGAATTTGCCTACAAAATCATTAAGACCTTTTGTTGGACATTTAACTTGCCTCTTTGTTGGAACAGTTAAAGGTAAAGAAATCGTTAAGTTGATCAAAAGACATGAGGTAATATACAATAACGTAAAACTGAAATAAATATTTAATGCCTAAAATATGTTATTGCTGATTCATTTGTTTTGGTCTCTAAGTTATTAATAATTCAGTTTGGAATGCGTATTCTACCACTATCATAACAAAAATTAACAACTCAAGCAAACTTTGGGAATCAACTTATCATTCAACTATTATATTGCCAAATTGTGAAGTATTTTAATGGGTTGTCAATGACAATGATCTTTGGAATTTGTAATAACAGTAAGTAAGATACCATAAACAATTATTACAGAGAATTAATTTGTTATGCTTACTGTGATATCAATTTGCTTTCTTATGGGATACCTTGACTAATAATTGGCTGATAATTTGATTGTTTCGGTGCTTTAAAACTATTGAACAAAATTGACAAATTTGCTGTCTCCTGTTTCTATTAGCTTTAATACTGGGTGCCAATTGAAACCTCCCCATCTAGCTCTGCCTGGACTCAAAATTGAATACAGCTACCGGTATATATTTATCATATTTAAGATAAGATACTTCAGAAATGATGTCAAACATTGTATACATTTTAAATTAAAACAAGAGTCATAATGTTTATTTTAGATGTTTGTTTTGCATTTTCTTAGTTTATAACCATTTGCATCTTATAGCAATTGGCATTTCAATAAAGGTTTACCAAACTTGTGATTAAAGACTCGATTAATACGCTCATTCTTGAACTCTTTTGATAAAAGTTTACATGAAACTAAAACTGTGAGTGAAATCAGAAACGGATAGCCCCAGTTCCACACTAAAAATTGTCTCCTTTGAAACAGCACTTGGATTGTCCTCCTTCATGCACAACCTCAGCTAGGTCATATACTGCAACAGTGTTAAGTTTTATCAGTCTCTGTTTATCCATGCACCTATAAGATATGGCAGACAGACAGACGGCAGAGAGGAGGATGCCTATACACATGTACAAACCTATTTATATCTCATACTGCTACTCTATTTATATACTCTGATGTACAGAAAACGCTTTGTGCTGTTCTATTTAATTTTCATATTGTTGATAATCATATTAAATTATTAATAGTCATCGATTACCACAGTCGGTATTAGTATAACAAATATCTCAGTGATGGCATGAAGTACTATCAAAACTAAAACAGAAACAATGGCCGAGTTAGTGAAAGATTGATGAGTTGAGGGACTATCACATGAATAAATAATGTGGAGCAACGCCGTTAGTAGTCCTGAAGGTGTTCACTTTTTACAACACCCTGTCAATGATAATGCTCACTATTATGAAGATTTTAGTTTTAGCAGATTTACTGCAATGCATCGATTATATATTCCTTGCATTTTCACGTCTGAACATTGAGATCTAGAACCCCACCCATCAAAAGGCCTTTAATTGAAGAAACAGCAGGAAAAACAAAAAGCATTTTTAAGCAAAAAAAAACTTCCACGAAAACAGAATTATTCTTCTCATTATAAAATCTGATTATGACAGAAACTATAATAACTCATCCATATAAAAATTAGACCTTCCTATGCTTCTGTAAGAAAGATATAATGCCTTCTATGATTATGGATGTTGTACATTGTATGTGGGTGGAGTTTTGTACATTGTATTTGGGTGGAGTTTTGTACATTGTATGTGGGTGGAGTTTTGTACATTGTATGTGGGTGGAGTTTTGTACATTGTATGTG
>ENA-OREC01002038-OREC01002038.1-marine-metagenome-genome-assembly--contig:-NODE-2038-length-10818-cov-12.864538_pt1 | contig 10818 bp, 6 predicted proteins | sample MGYA00248626_ERZ508543 | MGnify/ENA primary metagenome ERZ508543 (study PRJEB26211, sample SAMN05518279) | marine metagenome | isolation source: Puget Sound, Washington, USA | host: Bankia setacea... | reverse complement strand
CGATCCAAACGTTATTCTGTCGGTGTTTTTCACTTTTCCTAGATGTCATCAGACATTTATCACCCTAAATTGCTTAAATACTTACCTGTTAGCAGTTTAACTCTTGCTTGCGATAATTTGGATAACCCGCTGATGTAAACAAACCAAACCAAAACCCACTACCGCACCGTAGATGAACTCTCGCGTTTACAAACGAGTCTCGTGTCATTCGATGTGAGAACGAGATTTGGCCACGTACCGGTAGGAAACGAAGTGAAAAGTAAACCAACGTCTCAAGTTTGCTACAAAGGTAAAGGCACAAGTTTTTTTTTATTCCCTTTAAACATGTCGGTCATTTTTCGTGTGTGCCATTCCGTGAAATAATTCTAGTAGCTATTCAGCAGCAATAAGCACGAACGTTGTCAATATAATGTCAATCATATTTAGAAATGCCAAATTTAAACGGTAACCACTTCTATGACTATGTTATTTTAGCTAGTCCTGTATCATGACCTAATAGTCATGAGCATGCCAAGTGCCATTAAACAGGGTGTGTAGCGTCTAATAGTTTGGAGTAAACTATGAGCAATGGGACAGACTGGTCTATCTACCTTCTAATAATGTTAAACACCTGTTGGGGACCTAGACGTCAGATCAAAATATATTTGGGTCTTACTCCATGACACGGACCTATAAACGATGGATTGGCAACTGCCTTCTACAGCTACAGAGTTACTCTGAACGCTCGCGAAATGCGAGATTACCTCCGAGATCTTATCAGTTAAGCGTGTCCGCCATTTACCCAGCATCCTTAGCGCACACACGGTAGGGCCCCTGTGAAGTATGACCAATTATATTTAGGGGGTGTGTTTGGTTGTTTATAATCTCCTAACTCCACTGGCACGTGTCCGTTAGTCAAAACATTACACAACTAAAACAACAACTGTGTACAGATCATTGCGTATCGAGGGGAACGGGATCTAACCAACATATATAGGCCAGATACAGAAATTAACGGAAACAAATGACTTTAGCCTATCGGTACATTGAAGGAATCTCTCGATACATACCGAGTGGAATCTGCAGATACTTACCATGTGTGCGTTAGGGATGCGGGGTAAAATATAATTCGTTATCGCTTACCAATATCTGGGAGTTGCCAATCCATGGTTTATAGGTCCGTGTCAATGAGTTTTAGAATGGCAGATTTGGGTAAAGTTTTTTTGTTCATGGACACAACCACTTGAGACGGGAATGGTGTCCAACTCACGTCTGAATGGCAAGTCACTAACATTTGAGCATTTCAGTCACTTACCACAATCTTTTATATCTAGTTTTCCGATAGGTATACTTTTACTTAATTGCAATGATACTCACAGAAACTCTTAATACCATGACAGCTGGGTAGCACACTCCTTACACAGACAAGGGTTTGAAAACAGGTTAGTTCTGAAAATAGAATACTGTTGGTGGCACATAATTATTCTTCTAATTACTAAAGTGAATGGCTGCACATTATTTAGTATTTAGATGCACATAGTTAAATTGGAAAGGAATACCAAACAAATAGTAACAACATAATATTCACTTTACTAGGTATGAAGAAATGATCTGTGAAACGTTTTCTAGCAACAGTACTAAAATAATGCAAAAGTCTGCATCAGAGTCAATTAAAAGAAGTGCATGTCAAACTGACTGAGATATTAAAGTCATTCTACATTGTTCTTCAATTATCTTTTACTTTAAATTAGATGCATCAAATAGATTTTATTTCTCTCATGGAGTGTCTATATTACCTGTTATGCATCAGATGAATAAAGTAAGTATTGTGACTCTTTCCGTATACTCTTATAATTATTACTCACAACCCTAGTTCTCTCCTTTCACCATCAGTCACCTGGGTTTTCTTATATGTTGAATATGCAAAGGTTAAGTTCCATCCTTTTTTGTTTTGTTTCCTTTCATTTTCAATTTGTTGGAACGTTAGAATGAGCAGTTTTAGTACCTCGCCCCCTCCCCCTTTAAAAAAGGCTTAACAGTATCTTTTAGATTAATAAAAGAAACATGTATGATAAATTTACATTTAAATTGTATTTTCAATTGGAACATATTGGTCATTTAAGCAAAAATACTCTGTCTTACAAAAAATAAGTTGCTATTGCTTCTCTTTTTCAAAACCTGTCTTTTCTTTATTTTTTAATTTATTTGATATTCCACATTAGTTTTATGGCCCAACATACACGAGAATGATTATATGTGTCATTGACAACAATTAACCAACAGTTTTGAACCGACATGTCAACCAACTTCTTGCCTAGTGTTATCCTGAGGAAAAGCAGCCAACATTTCATGTGTTTTCACTGGCTAGATATCTCTGAGAGTTGATCATCGTTTTGGACGTAATTAACCAAATTGTTAAAAAGATTAATGTTTAGGGCTGTGGATTTACCAAAAAATCCAAAGGTCTACTTATCTTGGTCATAGCAGAGTGACAATATGGTAAAATTAACTAAATACAAGCACAATTATACTGATTTTAAATAGTTCCCTTTTTTCACACCACACTCTTGCAGCTCTACTGAGTCAGCAGGACAAGTAAAACGTTTTGTGCCCTGTTTTTGGTCTATGTATTTTTAGCTTCTCTCTCATATGGATATATGTAAGATGTTCATTTGACATATATATTTCTGTTTCAAATCTGTTAGTTAAATCTAAAAAGTCACAACTTTTAATAGTTTGTTTGCAAAAATGGGTTTTACGTTCAATTATACAGAATATAATATGTACTGGTAAGTTTTGGGTTAATTATGAGTTTCAGTGGGACATTCTGCTGTAGAAATTGTACTGTTTCTTCATCAGTGATTGCTTTGATGATAATGTTGATTAAATAATAGTTTTTCATATTTTAGCAAAGCCGGCTGGAAATGATGGCTACTCTAGCAGAACAGCCATGTTATACTTTAATCAATCTGCCATCAGATGCAGAGCCACCAACAGAGATGCAGCTGCGTACTGATCTGGGTTAGTAAACTTATTTATGTAATGCCGACTGTGAGCTATAAGTCTACCTAACAAAATCAGTCCTTTCTGATTCTACATGTATTGCAAATTATATTGAGGCATAAAAATGGCGATGTCTGCCATTGTATTTGTAAAATTTGATAGTGAATATTTATGACCAAAATCAGTTGTATGCAGTTAATCAAGCTTTTAAATTCAGTATGTATATACTGAACTTAACTGTTCTCTTAAAAGTTTATATAAAATGAGATCTTGTGTAAGATAGTCTTTATTTATTTTAAACTTGATTTAACTCATCTAGGAATGTAAATTGAATTACTTTTCATTAGTTGATAGTTTTTCATTCTCACTTAAACACTACTATCACTTTATAACTACTATCAATTTATAATTATATATCCTTCAATTAAAATACTGGTAGGTAAGTGTGGGAAAAAATCTTTTTAGTCACTGTCACACTTTGGCCCATATTTTATTGTTTGGTATATTATGTTGACAGAGAAGGGAGATACAAAGACTAAGACAGATGCCCTGAAGAAGACCATACAGCTGATCCTGAATGGGGAGAAGATGCCCACACTGTTGATGACAATTATCCGCTTTGTCATGCCGTCTCAGGACCATATGATCAAGAAACTGTTGCTGATATTCTGGGAGATTGTGCCCAAGTATACACCAGATGGGAAGATGTTGCACGAGATGATCCTGGTCTGTGATGCCTACAGAAAGGTAAAAATGGTTTGCAGTTCTACTTATAGTTATGTCTCAAGAAGTAATCTACCAGTTTTTATTAATATCTATCTTAAATTTTACTATGGTTATTTGCCATGGACTTTATCAGGCCTTGAAACTGATTAGTGCTCAACTTCATTGGAACAGACACTAATTTCCTCACCTTTTATCTATATTTACTTCATCTAATGAAAACTCTTTCTTTTTGTAAGCCTTAAAGTGATGTGCTCCCCAAAAAACAGATACTTTTTTCTTTGATCTTTTATCTACTTTACTCAAACTATTGGAATTATTATTCATACGTTCATTCATCACTGGTGATCTTCTCTACCTACAGGATTTACAGCATCCCAATGAGTTTATCCAGGGCTCTACATTGAGGTTTCTGTGTAAGCTGAAGGAACCAGAGTTGCTGGAACCATTGATGCCAGCTATCCGACAATGTCTAAAACACCGTCATTCTTATGTGAGGAGAAACGCCGTCTTGGCAATCTACACTATATACAGGTGGGTTGTAAATCTTGATTTCAAAAAGCAGTGTAAAATTTATTATAAAACCAGCCCCCAAATATAGTGTTTTTTGATGAGTTGTTCTATATAATGGGGTAGAACAAATATTGATGATAGTTTTTATGTGGTTCTTTTCTTAATTTATTTTGATAAATATTAACATAATGCTTGTTTGATCTTTACAATGTCAACAGATTTGTAAATGTGACAGAAATAAGATTTTTGATGTATTCTTATTTCAGAAACTTTGATTTCTTGATTCCTGATGCACCAGAGTTGATAGCAGAGTATTTGGAGGGTGAGCAGGACATGTCTTGTAAGAGGAACGCGTTCATGATGCTCATACATGCTGACCAGGTATGAGATATGGTGATACATTTTTCTTTCCGGAATATTGAATGACTGAGCTTTGCTTTCATGTTTGTGTAAGTTGTTGGACAATTTTAGTAATACAACAAAACTGCTTTGAATAATGTGGAGAGTGGGTGGTAAAGGTACTGCTTTTGAGTTATAGTAGATAGACTGTCTGTATAAGAACTAGCTATATATAAGTTTTTGCTTGTTGATGTTTTAGTAAAATTAATAACACTCACAACTAGTAAGTCCCATGAATCTGGTGTGTTGCAAAATTGATATTTCTGTGGCAAGTTTATTGTGTTCATCTATAAACCAAAGTAAAACAAACAGTTACAGAAGTTTAATTTGATATAACTTTACGAAAATCAGTAAACTTATGGCTTGGTGTTGTACAGTGTTGTATCGTTTTATCATATGTAGAAATGAATTGTTGTTTTGTAGGAAAGGGCCCTGAACTACCTGAGCAGTTGTATAGACCAGGTAAACTCATTTGGAGACATTCTACAGTTGGTCATTGTGGAACTAATCTACAAGGTATGTTAATCGTTAGTTTTGTCAGCTTATGTTTTTAACAAAATCTTCAAAACAGACAAAACAGTTTGCTTTAGACAATACAAGATTCTGTAGAGTAAATATGTCCCTGACAAACAATTATAAGCATCCCATTGTGAGTCTATGGCAATCACTGCTATACTATTAATCAAATCAAATCTGAAAAGAGTAAAGAGGAGATATTATATAGAAATTGTAAAAGCGAAAGTGTTCTTAGTGCTATTGAATTTGGAAGCAGATAGAGCCCTTTGGCATTCAGCCTCTATATACTCTTGTCTACATAAACAAATGAGCTTTTATGATTGTCAATCATTGACCTATTGCTTAAAGGCATTGTTATGTTCACACTGTTGTTGAAAGTGCAATGTTCATCTTTTTTGTGATATTTTGCTGTCCAACATGGTAATTTTCGCTATACTACAGTAGACTTGTTTAAAAATGAAATTTACCTTCAAATCTTGATTGTTTGTAAACCATAAAGCTGTTTCATTAAGATTCCTAGAACTGCTATCTCACCTAGATATGATAACTGACTAATGGTAGGGCAGTATGTCATACTTAGGTACAGTTAGTATACCTAGGATTCTTGATTAAGCGATCCACTTGATTGTTAATGAAGTTAATTATAATCATTTTTGACATTCTAATTTTCAGGTGTGTCATGCCAACCCATCAGAGAGGGCACGGTTCATTCGCTGCATCTATAATTTACTCAACTCCTCCAGTCCAGCTGTAAGATATGAGGCTGCCGGTACTCTGGTGACACTGTCAAGTGCTCCAACAGCTATCAAGGTATGTACAGCAGAAATTGGTATCAGCGCTTTAACATTTGCACTTACGTAAAATTAAACAAAACATTATTTTTGGCAGTAAATGTCTAGGGTTATTATAGGGTTTTAAAGATGTCACAAATTAAACTGATCCAACTGTAATGTTTTGTGTTGCTCATTGATATACAACAAATTAAATCATGCTTTGGTTTTAGCCTTTAATAGCCTCTAAGAATGAACAAGACTTATTATACAACATATAATAGGGCCAGCAGACTAGTGTAGGCATACATAACTTACTGAATCTTAATTTGTGTTTCCAACTTAACATACAAGCTACTTTTGTCAGCCTGCTGTGAATATATTATGAGACTAACATAACATTAAAGGCACTTGTTTGTTGTTTTTATTTGCCTATTTAACCCCTTTTTTATTTTTGGTTTCCATTTTCGACATATAATTTACTTTTTACAGGCTGCAGCTAGCTGTTATATAGAGTTGATAGTGAAGGAAAGTGACAACAATGTAAAACTGATTGTACTGGACAGATTGATGGCCCTGAAAGAGGTGCCTGCCCATGAGAAGGTCCTTCAGGTATGTATTTAGATGTAGAACAGATACATGCAGTAAAGTTATAAGTTTCATCTAATTTGGAACTCAACTGCTTTTGAGACCTCTATTTTGGGTCCCGTGCAGTGGTTTTCTGTATAATTAGTGCTTTAAAGAATGATTTGCTATAGACTGGTATTACGTATCTTAGTGTCAGGAACTTAATGCAGTATAAGCTATATTAGTTACCAATGTTGTTAGGTTGTTATATACTATAGATGGGAATTTAATTTTAACCGGGCAGATTTCAAGTGAAGAATGAATCTTTAAAATAAAATGCATTGTTGCAATAATTGCAGTTACTTAAAATTGATAAACCTGTTGTTGTTGTTTTGTTATTAAGGAAACTGTAACACTGGTAATGTTGTTTTTGACATAAGACATCTTAAGTTTACTCTCCACTGTGTACATGTTATTTATAGGAACTTGTAGGAACAGTTTATTCAATGTTTTACTACAACAGGAACTAGTGATGGACATTCTACGAGTGTTGAATGCACCAGACCAGGAAGTGCGCAAGAAGACCCTTAGTTTGGCCCTGGAACTTGTTACTTCTAGATCTGTGGAGGAGGTAAGAGATTCACCAGAAGATACATAGACTAGTTTTTGTGACAGAGCTTTGACATAGTGCCTGCATTTATCATGAAAGGCAAAAATAAAAAAAAATAAAAAAGTGATATGAGCTCTTGCTCTCTAAATTAATAAAATGATATATGTGTGTTGTCTGATTGTTGTAAATAGTGAAGCAAAATCAAGTTAAGATTTGGCATCAGCCTGTTAGATGATCATGTGGTCACCAAGACAGACAGGTGGGTTGCTTCCAGGTTCTCTGATTTCCTCGCACATGCAGAGCACACAAACGTAACCATTGGTGGCAACGAACATGATTTGTATTACTTGTTTTGAATCATTTTAAAATAAATCAAGTGTAAAAGAAGTTAAAATGTTTTTTTTGTCTCTGAAACTTTTTACATGCAATTACCTGTATATTGTAGATGGTGTTAGTTTTGAAGAAGGAGGTGGTAAAGACCAACAATGTGGAGCATGAGGACACTGGAAAGTACCGACAACTGCTGGTCAGGACACTACATCAACTGTCCATCAAGTTCCCAGACATTGCCACAACTATTATACCTGTGGTACGTTGATTTTAAAGTTGATATTGAGTTTGACTATTTCATCAATACAAAAACACCAGTAGTTTCAGCTCGTTTGAGTGGATTAAAGCAAAGGGGTTCTAAATGCTACAGAATAGAAAAGCATTCTATGCATTCACCCCCAATGTGTTTTATTTGAAAAGCAGCAAACATTTTTTACAATTGTGTGCCATCGTGTACCTGTAAGACAACTGGAAATCTTGCACAACTCATTATTTTTCAATGTTTTTAGTGTCATTTATATTTGTCAAAAAACTTGTTTGACTAATTTAAAGATCCTTTATTAAAACATATTTATTTCTCTCTCTCTATTAGACCTAATACAACTAAGAAATAAGAGGGAAGGATTAACCTATTTCATTTATAACTAAGAAATAAGAGGGAAGGATTAAAGGATTAACCCATTAAATTTACATTTATATATCCTAACAATTAGTACCGTAGTTTAATGTTAACAAGAATAAAATTGTGTTATGTTGATCATGAAAAAAATGTGTTTCAAAAAATAAATCTTTAAAAAAAAGTATTAATAGATTATTGTAGGGTCTGTGTTCTTAGTATATTATTGTGCTTATTGTTACAGTTGATTGAGTTTCTGGGAGACACCAATGAGGCTGCAGCTGCTGATGTACTGGTGTTCATACGTGAGGCCATCCACCGATTTGAGGTTCTGCGTGTTCTCATCATCTCCAAACTCCTCGATGTCTTCCCTACCATTAAGGCTGTGAAGTAAGTTTTCTGTTTTGGGTGGGGTGTTTACCCTTTTAAGCTCTGACAGTTGATTTTTTAGGAAAAGCGACAGAGTTATCCTTGTCATAAGATCCTTCATTATCTTTACTACTCCACAAAAAATAATACATTAGATAATTTTTTGTCAGCTAAATAGAACTTTGACTTTACCTTCAAGTTTGTACCATATTTGCGTATAAAATCCAATAACATTAATTATTGCCCAAAAACCTTACAACCAAGCATGTGAATTGGGAATTTACTGGGGAAAAATGGTTTTGTCTTGATCCTCGCTGGAGTATGTACACATTCAAAATCCTTCATTTTTTTTTTATTTAACTTCATTTTAAACACCATTAATTAATAGTAAACCTGAACTTTGTTTTTGTTTGGATTGTATAAATTATTTATGTTATTGTTCATGTTTACCAGGATCCATCGTGCAGCCTTGTGGATTCTAGGGGAGTACTGTGACAAGACAGAGGACATACAGAACGTCATGACGCTCATACGGCAGTCTCTCGGAGAGGTAAGCACATCTGGATGATCGTGGATGTAACTCAATGTGTTAATACGAAATGGTTCAAATTCCTTACTTATTTAATAGCAGTTAGGACCCTTTAGCTTTCATCCTTTGAACTGGTGTATAGTTTGTATAAGTTCATAAATCTACTTTCTGTTTAACCAAAGAAGGTAGTTTTCATGACTTATTAACAGATTTGTTTATTTGAGAATATAAAACCTATTTATTAATCATGTATGAATGAGCTGTCAATCTGTGGGTATCGTAATCTAGAATCAAACTTGCCTAAATCAAACTTGGAAGACGGTAATCCTCTGTTATCAAGACTGCATTGTAACATTGCCTTAAATATTACCATACAATTTCTCTGATAGTTCGACAAAAGTCATACACAAATCAATAGACGAGGGTACACAGTTGTTTCGACATTCTAAAACCACATACATGAATGGTTGAGGAGAATTATAATAGTATATGTAAGTTTTAAGTATGATATGTTTCTGTGATGATTTGTTTGAATAATGAATATAAATATAATACATTACAGATTCCAATTGTTGATGACGAGTTAAAGAAAGCTGCAGGAGAGGTGAAAGAAGATGGTGAGTTTAAACTTCAATCGACTGTTGTACTATTCCATACCTTTATATTGCATGCATAGCTTACAGAACAGAACAGAAGTTATTTGATATAAAGTGTATACAGCTCATCGTCATAAACACAATTTTCTAACAGAACTAATGTTTCTTGGTATCTATATTTTTGTGCCTGACCCTGGTGCTAAGTGATTTTGCTAGATTCATGGGAAAGCTGTAAGGGGTAGAATTTTATCTTCATTAGATTGCATATCTGGTAGAGTACTAACAATTTCAGAATCTCTTTGCATGTCAGGATCACTGGCCTGCATCTTAAACCACTTGTCTGGGCTAGAGAGGGAGTGGAGTTCTCTTGCCTTGTCTAAGTTTAATAAATATCGAAATCAATAAAATATAAGGTTATTGACAATAGCTTTGTTTAAAGTTGATACAAATTTGCAAGACATCATGTTTCATTCTATGTGAACCGCCTCCTCGAACAGGCAAAGTTCACACAGAAATTCCTACAAGTAAAAGCTAGTAGTCTTTCCCCATCTCTGATATTTAATATAAGTTAACTATTTTACTTACAGACATGATGACAGGTGGCAATGTTCAGCGCCTGGTTACAGCAGACGGTACCTACGCCACACAGAGTGCATTCAGTACAGTACCCTCATCCAAGAAAGAGGAAAAGTAAAACACTCTTTCAATGCTTGATAATTGTGCTTTTTATTTTATTTAATATTTTTGTTATTTGGATGAATTTATAGTTTTAATTTCACTGTAGAAAGGTTCTAATAATGTATATATAGAAATTATGTTGAACCCACAAGCTTCAGTATTGGAAAAATGTTTTATTACAAATCATTGAAAAATTATGGGAATAAAAGGTTCAGTGATTATATGGTATATTCATTTTGGTTGCAGTCCACCAATGAGGCAGTACCTGATGGATGGAGATTTCTTTGTTGGAGCTGCCCTGGCCACTTCCCTTACCAAACTGGCTCTTAAATATATCGCCCTCACAACTGAACCAAAGAAGCAGAACGTAAGTTTGTAACACTTATGTGAATTTCGTTGGTTCTTGTTTTATACTAGCCCTTACCATTTAATTACAATTATGGGTTATTTCTTGATTTCTTGTTAGTGAACCTGTATCTTGAGCCTGTATTTTGAAGACAGCTTTTGATACCTGGAGAATAGTGTTGTTAAATAAGCTTCTTATCATGTTATCCTTACATTTAGTTTCTCATGTCATTTTCACTGTATGTTTAAAATGTTCAGCCATACTTTTTATCTGT
>ENA-OREC01002037-OREC01002037.1-marine-metagenome-genome-assembly--contig:-NODE-2037-length-10822-cov-15.297627_pt1 | contig 10822 bp, 8 predicted proteins | sample MGYA00248626_ERZ508543 | MGnify/ENA primary metagenome ERZ508543 (study PRJEB26211, sample SAMN05518279) | marine metagenome | isolation source: Puget Sound, Washington, USA | host: Bankia setacea... | reverse complement strand
ACATGGCTGTCAGGTACATGGCTGTCAGGTACATGGCTGTCAGGTACATGGCTGTCAGGTACATGGCTGTCAGGTACATGGCTGTCAGGTACATGGGTCATACTGACAAGTTCTACCTATTACAACACTTCAAAGCAAGGAATCTGGCAAAACTGAAAGCTGTTATGTATCAAACTACTTGTCGTTGATATACTTGTAAAGTGGTCATATACTTCTAGGGATTACTTGGTTTATATTGTCCAATGTAGTTACTGTGCTACCATTGGTCAGTTTATCAGGCATACTGTGTTGAGACATCAGTTATAGGATACTTAAAGGAAACCACAACCCTGAATCTTGCCCACTTGATCTGATAATTACAACCTACTCAAATGAAATCAAATTGTAGCAAAATAATGACCACCCCTCCTATCATGGACGTAATTGGGTGCAAATAGTCACAAGCCAACACATCAACTCATTACCATTTGAGTTCATGTACTTACTCAACACTAATTTAGTTGGGAAAGGAACTAGAATTACAGGTAACTATGCCAACCCACACACAGTGCTTTTGGAGGATGCTGACATTGTACAACCTATCGTTCAATAACTTTCAGATGAATTGCTCACAGGGGAATAAGTCTGTACCAAATTTAGGCATATTTGTGAACAAGTGATGTTGTTTCTTATACAATGCATTGAGAGCCTGATGCAGAGCAACATATAAGAATGTTATTGAATTGAGTTTTCTTCTCGGTACCCTATTAGAAGAGCAAACTTAAAAACTGTATATGAAACATGTAACTATAAACCTGTTGCAACCATTATATATAGCCTATACTCAGATTGTTCTACTGAATGGCTATTGCTATCACAGATTTAAAATTCGACAGTACCCAGAAAATATACAATCTTTCTACCTCACTCGGTTTGTAACGACACTTCTGATTGGATGTTGCAACATAATATGTAAGGGAGATAGCTGACCGACTTCCCCCATTAAACAAGAACATCATGAACAATATTCAATATTCAATGGTCTACGCTATTAGTTTAAAGCATACAATTAAACTTGTTGAACACATTAACTACTAGTTAAAACATCACTAAGCCTTACAAAGTGGCCATTTTTCAGTCAATACAAGTTGCTGTGTTCATAAATTCTAGTTGGTAAACAAATTCATGTTTTTTATTATCAACCATAGTTCCGAGTATTTGCACTGAAGATTTGTTGACGTTGAGTCTGTGATTCAATAATTCATCGAAATTTATGCAAATCAGTGCCCCACAAAATGAAATAGTTTGAAAAAAAGTTTCCTTTTTAAATATTAATGCAACCTGTTAAATCTGACAACTAACATGTCTTTACTGCATAAAAGTCATGAAATAGAAAAGCTTTGAAATAAATAAAAAGGTTTTAAATAGATTGGTGTTCGAGCCAAGTTTCACTGAGTTGTAAATCCAAAGGTGCAAATGTGTAGATTGTCACTGCAGAGTATCACAGATAAAAAACGCACAGGCCTACCCCCATGTGGTCATTAGCACCTCAGTCATCCACAGTAATTGAGAGGGCTTTAATTTCACCTAAAGTTTGCGCGATTCTAGCTTTCCTCTCTTCTTCCCCGACTTTCAAGTTCCGGAATAACTCCGAGGAGACTTCTGCGTAAGTTTTATATGCTTCTGTATTGTATGCTAGCTGTGACCTTACTAAAGCATCATACGAGGGCTGGAAGTAGTCTAGTCTACCTTCATATAGCCTCGGTAAGTCTTTTCTTATGCCAGTGTCTTGGCTCTCAAAGTCGTCTTTCGCAGAATCCAGGGCTTTGCGATTCTGAAACAAAAATTCATAAATAAAATTGCCTCAAATATTGGACAAGGACTATTTGTTCAGCATTGTCTTCAATTGTTTTCTTCTCCTTAAGAAGCTTCACAATGAAGGTTAATGTCCAAAACAATATCTTAATGCATAATAGTCTTACATGTTATATGCATTAAATTCTATGATTTAAACACTAACAAGTATTATATTTATGTACAGTTAAAATATAAATTATGCTTCTTAACATTAGCACCTGAGGGTTTGTGGCCATTATGTTAGCAGTTCCAGAAAAGAAACAAAAATCATCACATGTATGCATAAGTTTTTTTTAATTACAGTCACCTAATTAAAAAATATCCTGTTGCTAAGTGAGGCGATAATGTAAGATTATAGCATCACATGACTTTACACAGTGCTGGGTCATGTGATAAATAGAATTAGAAAAAGAAAGGCACAGTTTCACTTTAACATAATGTAGTATTTTTTTCACCAAAATCATATATTTCAAGCTGATTTTTTTTAAAACAACGAATAAAACGTTTATACTTATGTAGAGATTGCAAGCTTAATCCTGTGTAACAGTTGACTAATGTAAACTATATTTTGTTTCTATCAATATTGTCCAGCTTTAACCAACATGGTGGTAAGTTTCACAAAGTTGAAAGTATCACAAAACAAAGATCGTTGGACAAAGTTAACACACAAGTTGACAGAAAGATACTGATAGACTGAAGTATACCGGTAGAAGTAAAACAAGGCATCTCAGAAAACCAGAGTCCTTAATAAACAACAGCTTTAACATGTTGTATTCTGAATCAATCATTGTTTAAGAGATTAAAACCTTTAGAGTAAAACATGTTAACACGGAGTACATTTAGGAGATTGCTTAGAAAAATAACAGACGATGAACAGCCGACTTATACACACAACAGAAACCATAGTTACTACAGTACAAAAAGATCATTTAACAAACAACATAATTAGTATACATAAAAACCTGAAGACAAAACATAAACAATAGAACAAAAATCTGATGTGTTATTAATCCCGCATGATTATGGAGTCTTGTCCATTAAATGTAAAAAGGGAGGTCAGCTTTGGCTATGGTTTATCTTCTGTATAAACACCTTGTTCATGCTTAATAATGAAAGCGAACTATAAATATCCACAACTGATGTATAGCGCAGTAGGTAGAGGTGACTGACATATAACAAAGTATCTTCTTTTAAAAGTAGTTTGAGCCCCAGTGGTAGCACTTTTGTTATCGTATAGTACAAAATGGCTTTTTTAGTTATTTTATTCTTATTTTCTTTTTCCGACCAAGTTAGCCCTTTATCATGGGGTTCATAGTGTTTCTTTGAACAAGCTGTTTAACTTGTTTATGATCTATGTTCAATACGATAGCACTTAGGTATCATCAGTAGTGTAGGAATATAGTACATGTAATGACTCTACAAGTACTTTAAATTAAATCGGTGCATATTATACAATACTACGGTTTAAACCTTCTAAACAGTTTCGACAAAATAATTTAGAATAAAAGAATTCAGATATGACTCAAACCCACAAACCCCTTTTTACAAGTCTACGTCCGTATCAGCTTGACCAATGTTTTAATTGTTAATAGAAGTCTAAAACAGAACATTTATTGTACATGAGATATTATATTTATCTGCTTTACCTAAGGCTGTCATGGATTGGCCACTCTGTATCGATATATCGACCATGTCAGTATCGACGATATAACGATATATAGAAAGAACCAAAGAAGACAAGGGACCTTATAGTGTAATTGTAAAACAAAACTTTTATTACTTGCTTGGTAACGAAAATATACTGTGTATGTAAGCAATGATTATCTCATTAGTTTTATGATACACTTACAAGAGAATCACTGTTTAATTAACAAACAAATAAAGATAAGTTTGAACATACATGTCAAACAGATTAAGTGTTCAAGACTACACATTGTTGGAAGACATAATGAAATTAGGATAGTTATCTCTAATCAATATATGACAAGTTAATAAAAGATCCAAAGTAAATCTAGATTTTGTATTTTTGCTGGAAAACTGCCTTTTGAATCTCAAGTCAAATTGTCACCTCAGGTTTCGGGACGTCAACATTTACATAATCGCCGCGTCGGAACAAATCAAGATGCTTCAGTGGGTCTGAGTTTAATATTAGTTCAGAGAAACAGAAAATATACAATTTGAAAGCATGTAATGTTAGGATGTAATAATGTTTTATTACTCTTATTATTGAATCGGTGATATATCGGAAGCTCCATTGATACATCGACATCGCGATCAACAATGATTTATTATTGAGTTAGATTTATACATGCAATTAACAACGATTTAGACTCAAGTAAACACAAAATAACAATCTGGATTTTTTTTGGCCTTTGGCTGCAAACGCCTTTTATTTATATTACAGTTGTGGCAATAGAAGCAGTTAACACTTTACAGTCATCAAAGAGATATAGAGTTCATTTGTAGGTGAGCCACCATTGGATTTTAAACTGAACAACAAAATGCAGCCTTATTTCCTAAGCATGATCGTCAAGTACCTTTGTTTAAACTTTATTTATTAAACAATAAATTTGAAAACAAGTTTAACAGTTTATACAAATCACTCTTGTTGGCACTAGTGATTGCGTTTGAGTGGACTTTTAATTTGTTCCATAAAGAAATTGGAATTGATGGATTTAGGAAATGTTTTTGCCTCAACTGTCAACTGTTTGTTTTTATTGATTGATTGACGATGATGATGACAACGATGATGATGGAAATGTCAATTTTTCAAAAGGCCCACAATTTATTTGTGTTTGATTTAAGAAATAAAACATCTGTACGCATGTTTTATTGTGGTAATAAAATATGGGTACGAGTTCGAGCGCTTATGAAATAAATCATGAGTGCGCTAGCATGAGTGATTTAATTACACGCACCAGAATGAGTACCCATAATTCATTAACACGATAAAACACGGATACCGATGTTTTATTTCGATTATAACACAACCATACCTCTCTAATATGTAGCACTAGTTTTTTGGAAAGCTTATGTTGACAGGATGTCGTCTGGTTATTGTACCTTGGTATCCCAAGAAAATTTCTTAGCGTCTGGATCAATGAACGTTTTCAGATATATTTAGTGACGCTTAATTAAACTTTTACAAAGACGATTTTGCAATGCTCAAATTTTACTAGTGTTTTTTGCATCACTAAAAACCTTTCAAATGTCTTAATCTTTCTATTGATATAATTTGGTATTGCGATTTGAAAACTACAGAACCAGCATCAAAAATAAAGTGTATAGTGTATAAAGAGACATAGAACTCATTATAAAATATAGAGTGATTTGGATACCTTCGGTTCTGACAGTATTTTCGTTTAGAACATTTACACATGAGGTAAAAGTAGTGCAGTCATATTTTACCAAATAATTAAATGATTTATTTCCTTCTTTATGTATTGGAGTCAATCACGGGACTGTTTAAGAATGTGAAGTTATGCTCGAATCCATTCCTGAAACCAACCAGTACTAAACAATCAGGGTAAAACATGAGCCTTTGATGGGGTTTCTAACCACGCCGCCCATTTATAAGGCAATGATGATGATCTGCATTTCAATTTTATTTATGATGATAATAATCTATATATTAATCTATAAGAGTTAACCTTTGAATTGATTATAGATAAGAGAAGTAGATACACCACGACTTACTGAGTCTAATTTGACTACGTTATGACCAGTCCTTTCTCTTTCCTGGTATTTGGTGTACTTTGTCTGAGCTTTGTTGTAATCCTGTAAACTTTGATCTCTCTTCTTCAAGGCTGTCTGCACACTCGGAAATACTCCACAAAATCTGTAACAAAACACATAAAAGCAAACAGTGTCAAATAAAAGCATCCAAACAATACAATTCCCACTTTTTGTACAAGGATAACTCTGTCATGATCGGTTAAGATAGAGGGGTCTCCCTTTTCTACGTATTTTTTATCAAAGTATATACAGTTATGTTGGGTTATTAAGACTACTGGATATAATGACTGGTTAAGACCACTATTTCCAAACAGTGGTGGCTGGGATGATCTTAATCTGAGAACTTCTTCGTAGTGGAAGTTCATGTTATTCTGTTTCATAATGACATACGTACCTGTTCATGTTGGCAACAATTTGTTATTTTCATAGGCTGCTAATTTAACAAATATCTAATTCTTTGTTAACATGGGGATATATCAGTGTTTTTTGACATCCAAGAAACAACTATACACAATACAAAATTATTAGAAACACATAAAAAGTCACAACATATAGAATATTCTAAAACACTATACTGCTGACCCCCCACCACACTATGGAAAGTTGGTAATACTCAATTATTTTGTAGATTCTGCAGTAAAAACAGTAACTTTTTTACTCAACAAAACAGTTATATGTCTTCCTCAAATAGAAATGATCACAGTTGGAAACATGTCTGTTTTAACAACATTTCAAATGATTTTTAAAAATAGGGAAATTAAAAAATAAAAAGCTAAGCCTCCGGTGGGATTCGAACCCGCAATCCCTGGATTTTGAGGCTATGGAACACCTGCGCAATAGGATAAGCAAAGAAAACTGCCGAAAACGTCTTTAACCCATCTAGATAAAAAAGTTTGTACAAAAAACTGCTAGCAACTAATTCCCTTGGGTTCCAACCGCTTGATATTGTCTAGGCATGAATAAAACTTTTGTTGTATCTAATCTATATATTTTCTTGCAACATGCTTTGCTCGATTGCTTTTTATCATATAGGTAATATTAGACATACCAATTAAGATCAACAATTCAGCACACTATCTCTTCACTTACACAAGCCAAGAAACAAGACGACTCCTTTTGGGGCTCTATACAGACTGTTTTATCATAGCATGCTCCCACAGACACAAGTTAAATCACTATTAAAACCAACAGTGGTCTTATTATTGAATTAAAGCCAGACAGTATTAATGTTTATGTCCCAACAAATATAACACTTTCTTTCATTTCAACATGGTGAACGTAACACATAGATAGAAAAATTATATTGGCAACTTCAATAAGGTTTTTTCAATTGACAGGAACGTTGCTATAATTTCCCCAATCTTAAAATGTTACTGTGCATATAACACATTAGAATGATTAGAGATGATGTCACCGTATCATATAGTTTATTTATTTTACAACCAAAAGATCATAGACCCATGTGGTACATACATACAATCACAGGTGAACACAGGTATTAACATAGGTATAATTTATAATTGATTAACATAAAGCAATCTAAATTATAGAACATGTAAAAAAAACAATAAAAAAACATGTATGTTAATAATACGAATATATTGTTATTAATATATAATGTGTATAATTATGATTATATACATGTACTACTGTTGGTATAATTTGATCCAAAAAGTAGCATGACAAGGCCTAGTTTCATTATAGTATTTTTTTCACCCAAGCATTGTATCCAACATGCCATCTAAACTATTAATTATGCCTTCAGAGGTATTAGTTATGGTTGTGAAAAAGGACTGACTGTAAATTTTAGAATACAATGTATTGCTAATATACAACAAAACAATACATACTTTTTCATTGGCTCCACCAGTGTTTTCTGCACATTTGTGTTCTAAAAACAAAACAAAAATACACTTGCTTAAATTCACTTTAACAATCTGTTTTTAAAATGATAAAATAAGTATCAGCATTCTCACAAAGAATCTTAACACAGAATGTACCATCTACTTGCCAGAGTGTGTGCATTGTGGGATAATTCAAGGACAGTTACTCTTTATATTACAAATGACTAATGCTCCATATTGAGCATGTACCTGTACATTATATGACAAAGTTTATTTTCCAATTTATTTAAAAACTGGTTGCTAGAGAGTTAACAAACAAATAATTGTAGGCGACCACCACAAAAGCTACAATACCTTGAGAAGTGTGTGCCAAAACTCATTGAAGAAAGATTAATTCCCTAGTAAACTAGTGTCCCTCTTTGGTCATAGAATGTTTAACCATGGACAGTCAGTGGATTGCACCTACCAGTTCAAGTCTATGTCTGTGTAGATCTGAGAGAGATCTGTCCCAAGTTTCTATATCTCTCTGAAAGTCAGCGTCCTGGCCAGCACAGGTTGTCAGTAAGTCCTGTACTATTTTATGCTCTGCCTTAGCCAAACCTGTGGGAAACAAACAACAGTTTCTAAACCTGACAGCATGTCAATTAAAACTAGAACTGCAAGTGTGCCAAATCACAGCAGAAAACACATGTCCTATACTACTTATTATCTCCTCTGAAATACCTCTGACCATGATTATCCTTTTTCATGCACATCCTCAGGTTGTATACTGTAAATGATTTAAGTTTCATCAGTATTGGTTCATCCATTTATGGGGTATACTTTCATGACATGGACAGAAAGTGGACAGATGCACGACCAGAATGATTCCTTTATACTCCCCAAATATTTTTTTCATGGGTATAAATTTTATGTTTAAACATTTTAAATGCTAACCAGTTACTCATTTTCTTTTTTACAAGTGACGCTGTTGTGCCATCCAGCCTACTTAATTATTTAGCACATGTAGTACCTTTTTTCCAAGTGTAAAGCACATAATTATCTTCTACCCAAAACATAAATTGGGAGCTCTGCTGCCTTTGTCAAATGGACAAAACCGAGAAAGTCTTGCAAACGTCAAAGGGAGAAGGGTGTGTATCAAAATAAGAAAGATATTCGATACTTCATTGCTATAAATACGAATGAACTTCTTCATCACCCCTTGATGTGACGCCATCAATTGGTCGGGATACATTTTACTCGGTAAACTTCCTGCCAAGAATGGGGATAAGACAAGCTTGAAGCTATGATGGGAAAGCTGTACAGTTAACACAGGATGCATCTCATGATAGGGAAGCTGCCTTTTACTCTGATTGGACCACTTTGGGATCAACATTCCCTAGCTCTACCACACTTCAAACCTCTGGTAAACCATTATTGAGTCACTGTGAGCTGCATACTTCATATGCAGGTGAAAGCATATGGCTGGTTTTACGTTATGGAACACACAACATGGTTGAACTAGCCTCATGTAGTTTTTCCTGAAGCGCATATTTGTTGTGTAGAAATAAACTAGTAAGTTCCGCCCCATCGCCAAAGAACCAAGCACATTCACAGTCCAACGAAAGCCTCCAGACACATCGTTTAGCTGTTTGACTTTAAAAGAAGCTCGACTCCCATCATTGCCATCCACTGCTCAGCATGAGGAAGGACACAGCATGCAATCAATGTTTCTACTATCTTTCATTAAGGTGGTAGAGCAGCTAGGCAATTCATTCCTTGAATGTCATGGAACATACTGTTGCTACTACTTTATCTCAAATTTATATGCAGAATATGTCATGGAAAGATTGGAAGGACTTCAGTACTGGTACCAGTATCTAGGGTTAATGCGATCTTAGACAGAGACAGACATGTTACGTGTTTCAATGCACTGACTAGCCACACAACTGCTGTCAAACAGGTCACCATCGTGGTGCACTGTGCGACCTGCACTAGCAAAGGCATTCAGCAATGTGTTGTTCCACATTGAAACATAGAGGGAATCATGCATACTAAATACATTGATGTTGTGTGGGATATTTACCCAGAGGAAAACACCCTAAAAGCTCTCACACATCAACAACATGGGAATGATCCACGGACAAGGGTCGACGATGGTTGTACTCTAATCACAAAGTGTTACTATAATAGCGGCTTCTTGAACAATGAGGAGAACAAAAAGAAGCTCTTTCACCAGCACACCATTTTCAAGACTGGCATGGTCGAAATGCTGCTATTGAGTATCCACTTCGAGATCATGCTCTCCAAATAAACATTTTGACCTCACAACACCGCAACATTGCAACCATTCAGAGGTGGATACGACAAAACTGAGTCTTACAACAGTCTATGTATGCACTGTTGCCAAAGATCTGGTTGGGCATCGGTATAAACTACTGCGACATACAAGTCCATACCATCCAATCCGTTAATACATCGGCACGTTAATGCCTCTCACACTTAACTGGGTGCGGCACGACATCACAGTTGCTTGGATGTGACAAAACACAGCAAAAACAGCATACCTGATCTCACCTATAGACAATTAAGTGGCTCTCACACAGGACCCTGGCTTCTTCATTGTTGGGTCTGTGCATATGCAGCGCCTAGAATGCTTTGTCATATTCATGTATAGCAAGGGCAGTAGTGCAGCAGGCACATTGCAGCAATTATACGACATCAACTTTTTACAACTGATTACAAGTTGCACTCAACAATACCAAGCCACACTGTTCCAGCATGTAAAGTGAGTGCTATAACAGGCTTCTTCCTACTGGCAATAGGTTACTAATAATCCACCATTAAGTTCCTGACTTCAGTGCGTAGGGCTGGCACAAAGATGGTACCAGTGCATGACAACCACTTTAGTTGATTCTGCCAACTTTTCAGTGGCATGTGCCATTCTCTCGCAGTGTGGCTGCATCAGAGGCATGTACAGGAAGGTACAAATGCAACCGTGTCAGTGCCTAATGTACAACCGTCTTCAATTGTGAAGGCTAGTACTTTATTAACGGTTGTGACAACCAGTTGCATTTGTTGCTAAAACCAAGGATTGCAAGCTGGACCGTATATATCAAATAGTAATCATTAGTAACCTATGCTGTGATGTTGACGTTTCAAATGCATACAGCGACATACAAAGCATTTTGTCATTGCAGATGTCTCCGAACTATTTTGTTTAAAATGATATCTAAATATTTTGTTATTGATTTTTAAGTGACATTGAAGGATAAACTTGACCTCAAAACACCACAACAACATCTGGATTGGCTAACCCGACCCTGAAAACCCCTAAATTGATGTATCATTCATGAGTCTAGCACTTTTAGTTTTTATACCTGTTAGACCTTGAGCTGACTATAGACCCTGCTCCCCCCCCCCCCCCC
>ENA-OREC01002036-OREC01002036.1-marine-metagenome-genome-assembly--contig:-NODE-2036-length-10823-cov-13.815094_pt1 | contig 10823 bp, 6 predicted proteins | sample MGYA00248626_ERZ508543 | MGnify/ENA primary metagenome ERZ508543 (study PRJEB26211, sample SAMN05518279) | marine metagenome | isolation source: Puget Sound, Washington, USA | host: Bankia setacea... | reverse complement strand
ATTTTTGTTAACGGACGCTTTTCGCTCCCGTCAGACATTCACCGACCACTAATTTATGCATAGCACCGTTAATATTTGAACATCGTAAATTTTCCAGAAACTCGTTTAACTTTGGCAATTTCCGCACATATTGTAGTTAGATTTATATTGCAATTGATATTGGCTACATACATACATATATAATGTAGTTAATTATACCAATCAACTGTCAACAATTGTTTATATAAAATTGTTTAGCTTGACAGAAAACTGAAAAGACCTCCAGCACAGGTGCTTTCTCAATAATAGCAAAATGACTAAGAGTAGAACATGTTTATCAAGCAAACATACAGAACAAGTGTATATAGGATTGAACTTGAATCTGTTATATCGCTAATTGGGTTATAATTGAATAGTTTAGTGTACATGCTGAAATATTAAAACAAAAAGAGTTACATAGTTGGTTAAAGTTTCATAACAGCCAGCCTTTGCATCTAATAATGCAGTATTTGTTTATTTTGAAAGTGTATTCGATCAGGCTTATTAATACATAATTACCTCCCTTGGTTAAGAATTTCAATATTTGCTGGATTGTCTCCCTTTATTTTGAGGAAGTTGTAATTAAGAAACAATTGATCTGGTTTAGTGATAAAATACACCTGCCATATACCGGATGTAGAAATCTGTTTTTGTAGCTGTTCATGATTCTGAGGAAATAAAACAATCTATCTATAATTAGTTCCATTGACGATTCATTGTAAAATCTTTCTTATCTTAATAGCAGATTTGTTCTTGTGTGATTCTCGTAATATTCAATAAAATATCAATAACATATCAATAAAGTGGGTAGGTCAGCTGTGAATGGCAAGGAATTTCTATAGATTGGGACCCTAGAACAGAGAATTAAACAGTACTTAAATGTTGGTCGATCATTTTGTGCAGTTTAAGAGCCCAGGCTATAATAGACTTCCGTTGGTGTTAAAAAACCATACAATTCTAGTTCAGATGTATTTTCTTGAGGTACTGAGTGATTTATCTATAGATTGACACATTATCTCCTGTTTGATGACTAAAGGTATGTTACAGTTTGTAGAATTAAGGTTTAAACTTCTTTTTTAAAACTGTGTCAAGTGAGTGCATAACTTGTTTTTGAGAGATATGTTGAACTCTGAATGTTTGCTCCATAATTATATTAAACGTTTTTTTAGTTAAGGTTCTGCAAAACATCACACACAAAGACTTTCAACAAGGCAATCTTCAGGTGACTCTGTCCTTACTGTCCGTAGTATTTACCATACACATATATATAGTCAGTAACCTTTTTTAAACAAAATACCAATGTTGTTGACTGTTGATTATATTATTGTTGATTCAAACAAAGAACTGTTTAACTGTTAACAAACAATACATGGCAAACTGCTAAACACTTTTCTTTGTCTGGTTAATAATCAAATATGTTGTGCTGCTCTACATTTAGGTACAACGCTTTTCTTAAATTGCAAAAAAGAGAGCCTTTGTTGTGTTGGAATTGTCCACCATTGTCTCAGTTTGTTCGTTCTTTGATTCAAGTAGATGTACATGTATGCAGACATAGATGCTGGAAGTTTTCATGTGCAAGTTGTTAGTATGTGGTTATTTCTATACTCTAATTATCACAATTCACACAGAACGTTTTTATACATATAACAGTGTGGATGAGTGTAAGGTTAAAACTCTGTAATCTTGCATTTCTATATATACACTTATATTGTGCATCAGTTTTGTGTATGCTGTAGAAAAAGCAAGTACTGGTATAATATAATGTAACTCCAAGCAGATATTTTCGCACATTGAAAAAAACTAAAATGAAGTTCTGTGATACAAGATAATGATTTAAATGTTGCTTCTATTGAACATGTATCTGATATAGTTCTATTTTGAAAAAAAGGCACTAAAATTATTCTTATTCTTGAAATTGTTTTGCACTGTCAGACATATTAAAGATAACAGGTAAAGCTTTAAAGCAGATGCTGTTGATGATAATTAAATACTAAAATAACTGCAGTAAACTTACAAACTTCACATCATGCTTAGAATTTGTGGCCTTCACAAAGTGTAGAATGAAACATCAGTAACATAGGTGAAAAAACAACAACAACCAAATGTGTGTTACATCCTCTCTATGAAAAAGATTGATCAAATTCGGTTGTTTCTTCATTTTTCATATCAAAGAATTCATTTTTCTTTGGCAAGACTATGTAACATTTATCCTCTCTGGAGTGTCTTTTTACTGATACTGTAGACAAAACAGTGTTCGATTTTGTTAGTCTTGTGGAAACTACGTCATTGGAAATACTGTGAGCAAAATTTCTATCTTCCATGGTAATTTAAGCCTCTTTCTATAGTGGTTTTAAATAACAGTAGACTTCATATTCCTTTGCCAAAGTCACAGCAGTTAGAAGTATTTAAAACTACTGCTATCTCAGCATGAGGTTTTGATATACTAGCGATTACTATCAGTTCTGGTACACTTGTTTAGAGAAGATGGAAAAAAAGCGTCTCAAGATTTCAAGCAGGTGCAAATGTTCTGACGTCAGCTGAGAGGTTTCGTAATCAGTCAAGTTGAAAGCTGCCATAAAATCTTTATATATCACTAGATGTAGTTGTTGAAGAAAATTAAAACTTGTCAAGATTTAAACTTTCAAGAGTTGAAATACATTTACATGTACTGTTTACTTGAAAGCCTTTCACAACCTCCCATGATTTATAATAGCCAAGAAATGAAATGGGAATATTTATCATACTCCAAACAAAGAAACATGATTACCAAATTATTCACTTATGTTTCATTTTTATCCACATGCCTTATGTTTTAACTGTATATCATGACTTAGAGCACCAACGTTGGATTTATTTCTGCAGTCTTTTGAATGATTTACTGATAGTTAATTTTCATGATATTTTTAAAGATTTAACTGTTGTGGAAGATGCATGTGGTGCACAATTGTTATAACAGACAAGCTAAAAGAGGTTAAGGTTATGAATGGAAGTTTCACACAAAAACCTGTGAGACATTTTGGACAAGTTGATTGAGATTTGTAGATGAACACATGTTAAGCGGTCCAGAGAGTTTGAGGCCTAAGGCAAACCTATCAACCTAACATAATTCACTTGAACTGGTATTAGAGCACGTTCTCATGGTATGGTAATTGCTGTTTAAAGACACGGGCTTTATCAGATAGACAAGTCCTGTGTAAATCTAACTTTACTATCGGTAATAAATGTTGCTAAAAATAAATAATTAGATTGGTGGATAGATAGTAAAGTAAGAATGCAGATATCGTGGTGAAAATCAGTAACAGACTCAACGTCATTGGTAAAACTTCAGGGGGAGAAAAACTTGGAAAAGTACGGTGGAAGTCTAGAGGTAGATCGTGTTATGAGGTAATTGATTTAACATCTTTTACTTCAATTATCTGCAACAGAATATCATTAAGTAATTGCTAAATCTATCAGAATGATTTATGATCCCAAAAAATTGAGGTATTTTAAAGCATTTTTCTTGTTTAGCTAGATTTGAAAAGGTGGACCATTTAGTGATTTGACTGTGTTGCTTAAATTAAGGTGGAATTGGGGAAAAAGTTAACCCTGCTAGAAGAAAGTAATAATGTTGCATTTGAAGCTATATGAATGATTGATAGACCATTATTTATAAAACAGTTGTTGTTGTATGTTGTTTAAATTGTTGAATGCTTGTAGTCAGTATGTTCATTTACTTGTACCTAGTATTTGCAATTGATTCTATGTATGTTTCACTATTAGCTTTTTGCATTCTAGACATACCTGTGAACTGATTTGTGGTTGAGGTGTATGTAAATGATGATAAATTGAAAGTTTCATCGTTTCTACTCAACTGGATATATAAATGTAAGGATTTTTTAAAAACATGCAATTACACAGGTATAAGATATTTGATTAAGTTTGTGAAGGTATTTTCCTCGCTTTTTAGCTGCACTCTAAATATCTTACACGCAGATGCTATTTTAAGGTCCGTGTTTCAGGATATTGTGCTCATTAAATCTCAGATATTCAACTTAGATTTCATCTGTTTATGGTTGCATTTTTTGATAACGTTTGAAGTGTATTTTTGGTTGGTGCGTTTGTTTTTGTTCTTTCAATGCTGTTGGTTTATTGGCTAGAAAGTGGGGAATGAGAGCTGTTATATTCCAGCTTTGGTTTGTACATCAGCATTTTGAACAGTTTGAATAAATCAGACAAAAAACACACAAAACAACACAGTAACTGCTGGTTTGTTGGAGGAAGTTATTGAAATTGCACACTGCAGCTACAAACAGAATTCTAAGGAAGTTGCTAATGATTGTAATGTTTTATTGGTTTGACTTCCGTAGATTTTTCGTCAGTGATAAATGTGCGACTGTTTTTTTTATGTGTGGTGAATGAATGGGGAGAAACAAGCCAGTAGTGAGAAGTGGCAAGCTGTAAAGAAAGGCTAGGTACGTGTTACTGGTTGCTTGGATAACTGGTACAAGCAATAGAGGGAAAAATAGATATTGTGGAAGAAGTAAAATAGTTACAGTGGAAATTTAGTTAATCATTGGTAGTTGTTAACGGTAGAGTGTTATAAGAGTTAAAAGAGTGTGACGACCATACTAACCACGTGCAAACTGTCAGACCAGGATTGTGTGCAGTAAATGTAATGTTGGATTTATGCTTGAACTGTAAAGGGTGTTAATAAGAAACCTTTTTCACAGGTAAATAAACATTACACTTGAAATTTAATCTTAATAGGAATATAGTACAGCTTATTGTAAAGTTGAATAATTTGAATAACTTGCCTATATGAATGTATAATATCTATAAACAAATCAACGTTGACAAAACTTAATATGATAACCTAAAACATTTCACTAACACATCGTTTGGAGGGATAATTGCTGTTCCTATTTACAGATGTACTTTGAGTTATTGCTCAGAAGTTTTTAATCAACAAAGAACAGAATAGAATGTGTTATTATAGTGTATTAAATGAGAGCAACAGAACAAAAGCTTTTTATGATCAGACGTTCATTAGTTCATTATTCTATAAAGTTCACTGTTTATAAGGATAATATTGTGTCAATTTTTCAGATGTTTGTATTTAAACAAGAAGTCATTAACACAAAAAAGAGAATTATGTAACCAGAAATTCTCAGAACGGCTAAAATAATTAAAAAGTCTTATTTATAGAACTTTTATGTCAGGGTATAATTATTTAACTTCGTTGTGAAGAGCCATAATTGTTCTGTGAAAAAAATGTATGTGTCTATTTTATCACTGGCAAGTATTTCTACAGGCAAGATGCGGAGATAGTAATTTTTTTCCGGGTTATTTTAGGGAAGTTTATTGACGTAATGTAGACATTATCTTAGGGTTTAAATGCAGAAGTAGTTGATTGAGCCAATTTTACACCTGAGCATCGTTAACAGTACATCGTTATACTGATAATCAAGCAGGTCCCAAGGTTAATACAACATCTAAATAAAACATTTATAAATCTCCCTGAAACCTTTCTTTAATGGTGCCTACTTTAAGACTATTAATGTATTGTATGGAAAACAGTTACCCTTCTAACTAAGAAACGTAATATATCATTTTCCAATTAAGGTGTTTCAAATGTGCGTGTACGCTATAATAGGTGTTTTCATTTAAGTCCTACATTCAAATTTAGTTCTGTTACCAAGGGTGAGTGTAAAAAGGTTAAAGCATTTTTAGAACATACATTTTTCTATTGAATGCTTTATGTTTCAAAATGAAGATTTAGCTCCAAAGGATTTAAAGTAAAGCCTTTTGAATATATAGCCTCTAAACATATAAATGTGACCATCTATATAAGCCTATGAAAGGAAGCTGATGTTGGGATTAATGTCAAATCTTTTCAACTAGTTCATATATCTTGTATGAATATTAGATAACATGAGTTGAGATTATATGTCAAACGTTCTAGTTTCCAGATTTGTTAGAGCTTTGACATGACACTTGTGGTAATGACAGGATACATCATATGTAGAGCCTGACTAGGGTGCAGATCAAAAAGAACGAAAAAGGAAGGCCAAAAAGTGTCATTTGATGGACATAAAGTTACAAATGCCTGTCTGTGTGTTAGTGTATGTGTATAATCATTCTGTACTGCAGCAGGGAAGATGGAATTCATGACTGATGGACACATACTTCTTGTTTTCGTCTGATGTATGTCCGTAATCTAAGTGAGATCTCGGTTGCCTGACAGTGACCGTTTATGGGATGCCTTGTTAAATTGGTCTCAAAAGGTTCCTCAATGGGGCATCTAAACCTATCCCATAGTATCTACACTTACCAATGTCTCTCTGAAAATGTTTGTTTTGACTCCAGATTGCCATCTGTCTAAAGTTGTTTGGAAAATGTGCTTTGGGAACTGCATGCGATTTCTGAATGACAAACAAAAATATGTTGGATACTGGTTTTCACATTACATACACAAAACAATGTATAAGCAGTAAAGAACTATTTGTTAATGTCAAACAAGAGAAAAAGGAAGTCTCTATTCAACACTGTAACTTACCAGGACAGGTTGGGACAGGGTTGCTTTGACCTATAGCTATAATTTTATACATGGTCACAGTACAACTAATATCATTTCCCAAAGAGGTTCGTAAAGAGATTGGAATATGGAATAGTTAAGTGTGTTATGTAATATGTATACACAAAATAAACAAATAATTAGCATGGAGAATAAACCTAGTTCAAACTATTTCAAGGGAGATAATTAATAAAGGGAGATAATTCGTAGTACGATCAGGGGTTATACTTTTGTGGTTTGACTCACAGTTCTAGTTTTTCTTGTACTTTGTGTTAAGCACTGATTGTTTTCAGACATTAAAGCATATAATATATTATGTCAATCATATGTGTTGTCGATCACCACCTTAAAACATATGTGTCAATCATACATGTTGTCGATCACCCTGCACACAGCTAGACTAATCAGTTGAACCAAAACTTATATAAGAACAATTTATTGCAGACTGTATATAAGGATTTGTGTCTGTTAGTATCAAGAAATTAAATAACATTTGATCAATAAAGCAGACTTGTACTTTACATCATCTACCACTTTTACTCTGCTTTGAAAATATGTCATGGATTGTTTGCATGCATTTGTTAATGACAGCAGTCGTAGACCTAAGGCAATATATACTCCTCACCATTTGTGCTACATGAACCAAAGGTGCCAAAATGATTGTAATTAATCTCTAAGACTAAAATAGTTTTCGTCTTTCAATGTTGTTGTTAATGTTTAGACCAATCTGTTAACATACAACATGTGGTAATGACAGTCTAGTGGAGAGCAAACTGTTTCCCCCCCCATTGCTATACCCAGTGTTTATTCACATATAGTAGGCTCCATGAACATAGGAGTGTAGAGGATGCTGAGAGACGCTACTGTTTGGTAGTAACCCTTTAGCACTGACAGACGTAACATAATAGTTGTAGTGATTAAGTTAGATCTGGATAAATCCACCTGATTAATGAAAAAGTAGCACATAGTCAAGTTGAATAGCACCATAGCAATTCCTGCAATAAAACAAATGTTGGTGTTTGTACTTTTATTTATATGAAATGTTAAATGTGTGAACTGATTCTGGAGGCCTTATCTGCTCTCTGAGACCTTAAGGACTAGATAACCAATGGTAGAACAGTAATATACCACATGGTACAATAAGTACTCTTTTTGATGAAACGGTCCCCTTAGCTTAACACCTTAATTTCATGAAGTTACTAACTCATATGTTCCTGATACATGATTGTATTTTGAAGATATTCTAAATATAACAGCAAGACAAAATTATAAATTCTCGTTGTAGAAACTGCTGTACAAGTTTGAGAAAACCCAGGTTGTGTTCTATCTGTACTCATACGTCAGCAGCTGTTTCATTTCCTTGACAAAACCACCAGAGAGAATTTATAAATATGTTTGGACTTGATAAATCTACTCTCCCTACTGTGTTGGAATAATTTGTTTCTAAAAGTCTTGACAGAGATATATTGAAAACTAAACAAACTTTCCCCCTCTCACAGTTGTAAGTCATGAACTCTTTTTCGTTTTTAATGTTTTCATTTATATTCCTGGTTTTAGAGTTTGTTCATACACATATACAAGTATTATAGAGGTAAATAAGCGTGCATTCATGTTCATAATCCTTGTTTAACCTTATTCTTCCACACTCTGACACTCAGTAAATGGACATCGCTACAAGCTTTCAACTTTGATGTGGCTCAGGCAGCTCCAATCATTGCAAATAATGACGTATTTAATTAATCTTTGATTGTAAAACAAGGGAAAATCAGTGCAATGTCATATAGTTTACCTTCATTTTAGTTTGATATTTGTAAAAGTGTACATGGTTTTTAATAGTTAACACTGTCACCATAAACAATTTTGCGACCAATAAAAATAGTCTCAAATTTCTAAGAAACAAAACATTAAACCCTCTGTTGTATTCAAGTTAAATTGTGAACAAAAGTGCTAATATTTTCTACCTGGAACAAAATTAATGTAATGTTGAAATGTTTTTGTGGACTGTCATTTAGTACATTATCATTCTATTGATAATAAACCTTTAAAATGTTGTTTTACCTGCATGTATTTTCCCCAGTTTAAAACCCAGAGTATGTCTGCAAGTAACAATTCTGAGTTTTGTAATTATATTTAGATTTTTTACACAAATTCTGTTTCACTTGATACCCTTGTTTATAAAGACCGTCATGCTTTGTAACATAGAGTAGGGTTAAGATTAAGTAGGTTTGTCACAAATTTCAAGTTCAGTTTAATAAATGAAGACTTTCTACCATAATTGTACTTATAGCTACACTGTGCTAATGTCATAAATCAAAGTAAGCAGACTAAGAACCTATGACAGTAAACTAGGAGTGACTAGAAGGAAAAGGAGAAATCCAGTGTTATATGTAGCTCTATACAAAACCTCATATACGTGGCTTACTAGCTTATTACATTGTCAATAAGTATCTGTTTCTATGGCAACCAAAAACTGACCTCATGCCAAACAGTAATTTGTGATCTTTGGAATGTATTTTCCACTATTTAGATTTAATAGTCTGATTAGCAAATTCTGTAACAAGCCGTGATCTCGTTTCCACATGCTTGTTGCACAATACATTGCTTCTAGGAGAGTCTATATTTGATAATCATAAAGCTGAATAATACAACTCGTCAATGATATAGTGTGGATGGAATTGCCTATCCTATAAGGGAATATAATAATCTAAATCTTCTAATGGATTAGTGTCGGAAGTTTTATAAGGTAGGTGTATGAATTATCATGAAAATTAACAACTAAAAAATCATGTTTTGTAAAAACTGACGACATTGCGAATGAAATTAACAGATGTCAGTGAAACCTTTGTGATAGATAGAACTTTTAAATTTTATTGTTGTATTATATTTATTCATCTTATAATTTTAATTTTGTTGTTCAATTAATCATGATGCTAATTATTGGAAAGTATGTGTCTCAATTAACTAACTTACAGTGTTTATATGTTAAATTTTTACCTAACAGTACATGTATGACATTAACATATATATTTTGCTGTATAATATAACACAACTTGGAGACATAATGACTTTAGATGACAGGAACATTCAAACTATATATATACAATGAGCAGCATTTTAGAGAATGGACAAGATTTCAAGTCTCACTTTAGAGTTTTAAATTGCTTCATTTGTCAAAACAAGATCAAAATTATAAAGACTTGCTATCAGCGTCTTGTATTTAAAATGATAAATGTATGACTTATGCAGCAGATTCCTTGCTTTGAAGTGGTTACAGCGGAGACATGTACATGGACGTCATGATGTTACAATGTTAAATTGGTGAATTTTTATTGGCTGACAAGGCTGATTGTATTCTACTCTTTACACACTTTTTATGCCCCCCTTCGAAGAAGAGAGGGCATATTGCTTTGCACATATCGGTTGGTCAGTCAGTAGGTCCGTCTGTAACCTTTTCGCTTACGATAAATAACTCAAGAACACCTTGACCTACTTTCCTTAAACTTGGTCCACAGAACCATCTTGGGTAGCAGAGGAACCCTATTGATTTGGGGGTCACTGGGTTAAAGGTCAAGGTCACCTGGACTAATTGTCCTAAAACTGTTTCTGATCAATAACTCGAGAATGCCTTGACCATAGTAACCTTCCTCAAACTTGGTCGACAGACCCATTCTGGGTAGCAATGAAACCATAACGACTTTGGGGACACTGGATCAAAGGTCAAGGTCACCGTGGTCAAATGAGCCAAACACGTTTCTGATTGTTTAAGTAACAATTTCTCAAAATTAATTTCTTCTTCATACATTTGTACAACTTATTTTGAACTGACTAATCCAGTTGTACAAAACATCTGTGACAAAAACAAACACTTTAGAGGGCATTATAATGTTTAACGAACATCTCTTGTTTCATTTTTTAATATGTATATGTGCGCTGCCCAGTGTGTTATGATATATCATTTTGACAGTTTGACAAGAAAATTGCAAAATATAGTCAATCTTGTACAACTAAATTTTGAAAAGATGTTCCATAGAAGTAAACATGGCACATTGAATTTTTTAATAACGATCTCATGCTAACTGATGCAATGTGTAAATCCTTACCTAAAGCTCTAAACACTCAGCTAATGCTCAGCCTATAAACTTACAAATGTAAATCCCAGTATTGAACTTTCAACATTTGTACTGTACAATACTTATAACCTGGGTATCACAGTAATATAGTGACTTATTGAAATACATTTGTACTGTAC
>ENA-OREC01002035-OREC01002035.1-marine-metagenome-genome-assembly--contig:-NODE-2035-length-10825-cov-11.834481_pt1 | contig 10825 bp, 3 predicted proteins | sample MGYA00248626_ERZ508543 | MGnify/ENA primary metagenome ERZ508543 (study PRJEB26211, sample SAMN05518279) | marine metagenome | isolation source: Puget Sound, Washington, USA | host: Bankia setacea... | reverse complement strand
CTCTGTGTATTTTCCAGTAGTTGTTTGATCTCCATCAGTGACTTGCCGAGCTCTACACAAAAAATTATGTATGTGCGCTGCTTCGCCTTCTCCCCCTAAAACCACTTTTTATTTTTGATCAATTTCCCTTAAACGCAAGGTGCTTGTATATTGTTTATACAAATGTCTCAAATCTTTCACAAATTTACGTCAGATTTGTAACGGGTAGATGGCGCCCATTTGAATGACGTTCTCCTGCTATTTCTTTGTTTTCATTACAAAATTGATAGGGTCAAAAAGTTTTTTAATAAACAAAATTACGTGCTCCAGGTACCCTTACCCACACGTGATGTATACAATATAATTCTACAATTATTTTTTTTACAGATTTCTTCGATATTTGTCATAAACAGATGTTGATATATGATTCTCACTAGTCTATGAACAACCCTCGTATCTCTTAAACCACATGTCTATTTTGGCGGATTTTAAGTTTGTGTTTTAGTAGAAACAGTCTGTTCAAGCTCTTTTTTATTGGTACTACATACATGGTTTTAGTACATATACTCATATAAAACCTACTACCAGAACATCGTATAAATAGTTTCCAATATACAGACGGTATATCAAGATTCCTATCAACACCTTATTTCTGGCTATTCCAAGGCAACATTGGTTAAAAACTTTGGATGTAGTTTGGTTTGGATATTAAATCTACTGGTACTCTATATTTGGAGTTGTCCACATCTTCAAGCTTTGTCAAACTGACATTACACATCTTCTTCATGAATCCTTGATTTTTCCACATCATCTGATGAATGTCAATTCCAACAAATTATTATTTTTAAATTAATTTAATTCAGACTCATACTTTTTCTATTGCAATTTTCAGCCAAATCAAAAGAACTATGGACAATATATATATATATATGTAAGTTATATATAAGTTTTTAACCTGTTTCTAGGGTAAACTTACATCTCCATCACCAAAGTAACGCAAGTTCATCTGTTTAGCTATAGCCTTATGGTGAATCTCAGCCTGGTTTTTCTTTGGTGTGATTTTAAGGGTGTCAAAGAACAAATCATTGTTGATGGTATGTCCTGCCCTTTTAATACCTGAAAGTATAAACAATTAACAATAAACACGATTTTCTCATGAAGTTCAGCCTAATCTTTTGACATACTGACTTTGTTGAATTCATTATTCGACAGTGAAATGAAGGTCAATTGTGTTACAAAAGCGTTAAAGCAAAGTTATAGCATCAAAACAATGTGTCCTAACTACATATTAGAATTCAGAAACACGAAATCGCATTTATTGCATGTCTATCAAAGTGCGTGGGCTAAGATCGTTGTCAAAAAAAATCATGTCTGTTAAACTGTTTGTCACTGTTATATAAACAGTACGTTACATTTGTAACAGTTGGTAGATTGTTGGATTCCTAGTAGTCTTTATACCCATGAGGTACCTCTTGCTACCAACGTACCCCACGTTGGGAGCCATTTGTAACAGGTGAAAAATTGTGGCTCTACCGGGGCTCGAACCCAGGGCCTTTCGCTGACCGTGCGAACACTCTACCACTGAGCTACCCAGCCACCCGGTCATATCACCAACAATCCTCCACCTGAAACCTACTCCGGTTACAATTACAATCTGTTGTATTTGCCAAACTTACACAATTTATTGATTTGCCAAACTTACACAATTGATTGATTTGCTAAACTAACACAATTGATCAATTTGCAAAACTAATACAAATGATCGATTTGCCAAGCTAACAATCAAAGTAAAGAATGGTAGCTAGTATCATGAAACTGAAGTTTTGAGTCTAGTATTGTATACGAACATTGACCAGAAACTCGTGAACTCATTACACAGACTATTGAATTGTGAAATAGATGGATTAGACTCTCGTGTTATTACAACAGAGCATAGAACCCGTGTCCAATGTATACAAATGTATCATCTATTTTGCCATGCATTGGTCCATGTTATTTATTCCGTAGTTTCAGGTCAATATTCCTCTACAATACATTAAAGTTAATCTACATGTTTAATTGTATTTAGAAAACTTGTTTGTTAATTTAGATATGCACCTTCTGCCAACAGTAGGGTTCCATTATGTACCCTCTTTCCTATATGTTTCAGTCCATCTGGTCCATGGTAAATTGCATACATAGCAGACAGGTTGGCCAACAATGCCTGAAAGTATATAAACACAGTTACTATGGAAACAACAATTCTGTTACAACCAATGTGTATATAGATTTTTTTTATAAATATTCAACCGCTGTTTGTACAGCAATAATTCGTTATAAAAATTGTTTATAAAAAATATATATGTCCACTTTTGTAATCTTGCATGAGCCATTTGATCCATGCAGGTCTCTTTAACACTACTTCTTTACTATTGTTGGCATGGCATTGCATGGAAATAATCTAAAAGACAAATATTCAATCTCAAACCATTGTACCTCATATTTGGATAATATTTTGACAGTCAATCCACAAACTTAAGTGTGGTATGAAATATATACATTTGTAGAAGGCTGTCTAATAAAGTTATAAATTAAAGTCTTATTTACATATTTCAATGCATACAAGTAACTGACCTGAGCTGTACAAATGTTACTGGTGGCTTTATCCCTTCTGATATGTTGTTCCCTGGTCTGTAATGCCAGTCTGTAAGCTTCTCTACCTGCTGCATCTCTGCAAACAGGAACAACAAGTATCAACACAGTGCACATTTAAGGTATTTGTTCAACAGTCAAGCACTTTTCATTACCATAGAAACTATTTCTTAGATCCATGTAAAAACGAGCTTTTGCTACAAATTTTCTGTAAACTACCAATGAAGTCACCACAGCCAACTGAACTATAAGTATATTTAATCCATGTAATACAACTATGTATATAAGAGTAACATATACTGTGTATTCTGTTTGGATTGTCCTTCTCATAATATACCTTGTTACACCAATCACTCTCCCTGGCATTAGACGGGCAAAGTTTTCTTTGGTAGAGAAGAAGCCAGCATGCGGTCCACCGTATCCAAGAGGGGTACCGAACCTCTGACTCGACCCAACAGCGATGTCAAAACCAAACGCTCCCGGGGGTCGTAATATGGTCAGGGCTAACAGATCTGTCGCACATACAGCGAGTGTCTGTGAAGAACACAAATGGAGAGGATGTCTCAAATCTTACATGAGTTGTCATTTAACATAAACTTTTATGAAACAATGTTCGGCTAGGCTAAAGGTCTTCGTAATGGTTATATATCATTGTAAACAAGTTTAGTCAAGGGATAAGAAATGCTTCCACTAAGCATCACTTGGCACAACGGAAATTCTACCCTTACTTTAGGTCATAATGTGACTCCCTCTAGCTGTAGGTAGCATCATAGTGTAATTGTGGATACATCCTTGTCTATTTTAAGAAATTAATCTATACCCTATGATCTGCCTATTTTAAAACTATTAAAACTGTGTGTCTATTCTGTTACTTTCAATTGTTAGTCGGAGCAACTTTATAAAGGTAACAATCAACACTGAGTTTAATGGTTAAAGTAGTGAGTGAAATCAAAAGGATACCCCCTTCCTGCACTACTAATCAACTCCCTTAAAATAGTTCAGTCAAAATATGCTCCTTCATATCCAACCTCAGAAATACAACTGTGTAACGTTTTATCAGTATGTGTTCATTCTTTGAGGAGTTACACTTATAAGACATATAGACAATCAGACGGACGTATGGACAGACAGGGTGATTCCTATAAACCGCCTGTGACTATGTTTGCAGGGAGTTTATAAAGAGCACTACACGTATATACTCACCCCATTAGCATGTGCTTCATCAACGAGTGCTGTAAAGTCTTCAATGTTTCCCTCTGTATCTGGGTACTGTACTAATATACCTGAGATATCTCTGTTTGTGAGGTCCAGTTCCTTCCAATCCCCTCTCTCTATCTCTATACCCAATGCACTGTATGAAAGAAAAACAGTTACTACATCAATTGCCTGAATCACTGCTTTTTAATGTTGTTGTATTTTCAAATGTTCAAATAAGTCATAAGGCATCAATTGTGTGAATTGTGTGTTTGGTAGTGTGATTGTGCTGCGGTGGGAAATTGACATAAACAATCATACCTCTATAGAATTGATTCCCGAATTGGCAACAATGGACATTTCAATATTTTAGACAGAACGAAAATTAGACACTTTTGTATCTAACTTTTATGACACAATTTTTAAAAAATTATTTTAACCTGTCCAAATATATGTATATGGAGTAAATAAGGTAATTTCAATGTCCATATACATGTACCTCTTTACTGATTGAAGTCTTTTATTAGTCAGGTTAACATTTAATCAAGGAAACCTCACCTAGCTCGTGTTTCCACCACTCCAATGCTCTGTGGATGGCAGCGTCTGTCTATGAAAAACTTCCTTCTCTTTGTATGTCTAAAAGTATAAACGAGTACCATATTGTAAATTGATCATAATTACTCCAGTCAATTTAGATAAAAAATAGCCTTAAACTAAAACAAATTGCAACAGAAGCAAATCAACCACCATTGTGAAGATCAAGCTTTCCTGCACCACAGAAAAAAGTCCTCAGAAGAATTCGAAGTACAAGTGTCTTAAAATCACGTTTACATATACTACCTTTCACAGTGTTAAATAACCTGTAAATAGTTATTGAAATTGAATAAACATCAGTTTAAAGCGTGTTAGATGCTCTTTTTTGAATGTTATTGAACCAACAACAACCAAAAATAAATATATGTGTGATTTAAAGTTTAAAAAAATGAAAAGATCATGTAACGTGTAATTTTTAAATGAAATTTTACAAATTCTGATGTTTGTTTTTCCCACCCACTTATGTAATAACAAGTTCTTTTCAAAGTTCGTGTTTTTGTTTTATTAAAAACATTATTTTGTTAAATATGTTCGATGTAAATATATGAGCTTATCAACACAAACTTATATTTTCCTTTTTTCCTTATTTATTGAGTAAGGATCACTAGGGATTTTCTTCGTTCAGAATCATGCTAGATTAGCAAACCTATACACAACGTACATTTTTGGAAAGGTTATAACATGGGGTATTTGTAAACAATGTTTACGTTTGTGGAGATATCGGCATGGCCCCCATTTTGGATTAACAAAATGGCCACCATTAAATACAAATGTGGCCATATTTCTGCCTCTGATCACACTATAATATTTATTTTAAATATGCTAATCCTATGTTTTCAGGGGCAAGGAATCTTAGGAAAGTATTGAATAAGTGATATGGAGAAGAGTTAGACAAGAATCAAAGATGTTTACCTCATTTTAAATTTATTTTGTCATTATATTCGCGAAAGTGGCAAAATAAAGAAAAATTTAAAATTGATAACAGGCAATCAATTACGTAAAAAATGTGTCAATCATCCATATCATCTTAGAATGGCATCAAACTTATAGCTAGAAAACTACAGCAAACATACTCTGGCAGTGTGTAACATACACACATGTTTACAAAATAAGCCATTGAGAGTTCATCTTCACTGTCCTGAGTGTCATAGTTGACAATACAGTACGCATCGTTTTCAGAGTCCGTTCTACACAAGCAAAGGTCGGTACAAGTTAGGTCATTCTTCTACATACGCACCTATGTGTTGAACAATAAGATTTACAATGACACCTGACTAATCTGTATATAAAAAAATCCATCAAACTTATAGTCAAACATGTTTTTCATAACGCATGTTTTTCATAACGCAAACATATATATACACAACACATGGTTTTGTTACAATCTTAAATATGGTTAAAGATGTTACCTGCTTGCAGCATGATGCCATCTACCAGTTCCATGTTAGTTTATCATATAAACTGTTTGTGTATTGATCGCGCTTGATGACGTTTATGCGTGACATCACAACGGTATGGTGGGCCAGTTTGGCCTCACTGATATTTACAAAAAGTTTTTAACTTTTAATATGTTTTACGAGTTAACTACCGGTAATTTTTATATATTATTAAGCATACTTTTACCTGCCAATATATCAAAGAAAAGTGTTTGTTGCAATAAGTTTTACCCTCAACTCTATATTAATTCAACTAAATTTATTGCAAGTGGATTTGTTAGGTTTTGCAGAAGTTGAAAGAACAACTGTTTGTTGCACCTAACGTATAGGTCAGTCTAGCATACATCCCTGAAAGCATTTAGTCGAATACACATTAAACTTTGCAAAATTATTTTGAAATTTTAAATGAATTGTGTTATAATAATACTGCCATGTTTTTGCTCCCCTGACCTGTGTCTTGAGAAATCAAGCCAGGCTTACAGAGGTCATAGTTTCACCTCAGATACCACATATCACACAAAGACAGTCTCTGATGGACCTAAACATCTGAACTTCTGAGTACAGGTTTTTCTCTGTCAAGGTAATTGAACCTTTTACAGAATGTTACCATGCAGCATGGGTAGTTGTATAAAACAGATCAATTAATCACCTTAAAATTCCCTAAAAGTTGAAGAATAGTTTTTTTGATAGATGGAGTCTGTAAAGTTCCATAGGACATTTGGTATCTTATGACATGTAGCTGACATAATGGTAGAATTAAGGCTTAGCATACTTCCTTCTTAGCACAAAAATATTGTCTGTATGTTGATTAGTTCAAAGTTTGTTTGGAGAAAACTTCAAACCCATAAAACAAGGCGTATAGATGCTCTATGCAATATCACTTATCAAAGGTCTGGATCACTTTATATTGACCCTAATTTAAGGACACTCTTGTATACAAAGTCCTTGATGCTCAAACTGCTATCAGATGTCCATTATGAATTCAATAAAGGTTGAGTTCCACACTAGACCAAGGACATTGTACACTATTGTTTCATATTTAACTGCATAGGTTTGTCTAATTAAACAGGAAAAATTAAATTGACAACCGAACGGATTACATCTGAAATTGTTGAATGATATGGGATGCTAAAGTGCTGAATAAAGGGTCATAATAAAAGGACTCAGGTTCAAACACTGCAGGGCCACAAAAGTTCCACTCATCCTATCGCCATGACATGTGATTATGGATGCCAGGAGAGTGGAAATTTTGACATCTGAAATGTATTTTCTTAGTTTTATTTTACCGTACCGTATTTGTTTTGTATGTTTTGACGTTATTTAACGAGGGAGCTAATTTGACATGAGTCCACAAGGCTCTCAAAGATAGTATTTTATTTATTTATTTATTTTTAAAAGAAAGAGCCAGTGTTTTCCTTTTAATGTTCAGTGCTAAACAAGGGAAATACTGTTTTATAATGTCTTTGGTATGACTGGGGATTGAACCCAGGACCTACGTACTTGAAGCCAGCACTCTACCACTAGGCTTGAGGGGTATGATATGCAGGACAGGTAGGAGAGATTTTGAGTGTTCATTACCTGCCATAAGAAGCCTCTCAATCAGCAGACAGACAATTTACATCAGATTAAATGAAAAATGAACACCATAGAGATTGCACCATTTGTTCACCTTTGGCACACATTCGTAAATTATTAAACTTACATACTTCATTTGTGAGTATTATGTTAATAAGGTAAAAATACCATGATCTGCCTTAACTCTTCTTACTCCAAATTCTGAATTTAGTATTGAAGACGGGCTTAGGGAGAACACAGCTCTATATGATATAGGACAAAATGATAGGTAATACAGTTTTACTTTCTTTCATTGTCGGTGTAAACAGGGAAGTAGGAGAGAAAACTAGTTATTCTGTTACAGAAAATCATATTGCAAATTTTCCCTGGGTATATTTGAATATAGAGTTTTTACATCAATGTTTTTATAATGTTCTCCCATGGTGAATGGCGCTTCAATACCTATCTGCACTTGTTGTTTTGTTATTTATACTGTCTGGACTTACAGTATACCACTGGTGTGTACATCAACAATATACAGGAAGAGTGACCCAGTCTAAAATCAAGGCACCATACCATTGAAATGCTGTACAACTGTTACATATGGATGCTTAGCTTGATATATTCATATCTGGCACTAATTTCCCCCATATATATTATACATGTCCATTTTAAGTCTTTTAAAAAAGTCTATTAATTTATGTACACAAGACAAAATTTTATTCAAACTAGTGTACTTCAAAAAGTGGCTTCAGTATTTTGTGAACTTGAGAGGCCATGGGTGTCCGATCTAAGTCTTTAATGTGCTTTCAGTAAACCTTCTTTTGTTCCAATGAAGTGTACCCTAGCTATCCTCATTACTCCACGTGCAATCCACTCAGTACTCAGTAGAGATACAATTGACTGATGCACATACGCATGCCACTTACAAAATACTTAAAGATATAGAGATAGCTTATTGACAAACCAACCTTCAAAGTATCATCAAAGTTAACACAAAGTAAGTGTTGATATCTTCTCAAACTTAGCTATAGTCAATTTCAAAGCAGTTTACAGGGCCCCTCTCTAAAACAAAGCAGCTTTGTTGAGGTGAAAGTGTATCCTCCACCTCCTTTTAAAGAGTTATATTTACATTCGTTCTGTACAAAATAAATGCTGTTCACTTTGCATGAACCGTACGACCTTTCGTGACCTTTGAGTGGGCAGTCTTGGTAAAAACCTGTATTATTGCGCTTTGTTTATCTACTTTTTTAAAAGAAAAACAAATCCATCAAGTTATCAAATTCAGTTTGTATTTGGGCTAACTGATTCGTAGTCTCAGTTATATAATCATAGTACCAACATGAGTATAGAATTGGACTATATACGGAATTGAAACAAGAAAAGATAACCCAGTAGATACCTGCGATCTTCCTAGCGATATCAAAAGATGCCAGTCATCGTCTTCTTTGTTGTGTTCCGACCTTGTATGAGCACATGTCTAAGTATTGCTTCATCAACGTAAAAAACAAACACGAAGAAAGACTCTTATTTGACCGACTGTTTCGTAAGAGTATTCCTCAGGCTGTTAAACTTTCCAAAATCCAGATAATCCTTATTGCACAATCCACTATCCTCCTTTATGATGAATGATGACAGTCACATTCACATCATATTTCCGATAATCCGCCGCTGTCCAAGGAATAAGTGTTGCTTCTGATTTTCCGAAGACATCCTTAATGCTACATAGTTTCATTTAAATTGTACATACGCTCCAAACACCACTTAAAACTCCAAATATGCCGCCGTGTAAAGAATGTAAACACAGCCCATCACGCTGATCAGTACACAATACTGTAAACCTATAAATAGCCACGATTAGACTCTCTACTTAGTATAGACTCGGTCGTCATTGCAGTGGTGTCCCTTAAACTAATAAAACTAATTCAATGCTAATATTAGTATTTCTTGTTTGTCTAAATATTATTTTTTAATTTTAAAAGTAAATTGAATAACTATTATTGGAACTATTTTTAAACATGACAGCTGTGAATCATCTGATGGCCGTTCCAAACATATGATTGACAGAGCCGGTAATGAAGTTTATGGAAGGATTTAACCATCCAAAAATAATTTAAAAACTTGGATTTTACATAGATTTTGTGGGAAAATGTAAACATAAGTATTGATCGACGACCTGTTTGCGTTCATGCAATATGAACGCGATTGGTGACGCTTGCAAATTTACCATGAAGCGCGCCAGCTGTGTCACCAAACGTGTTCATATAGCATGAACTCAAACAGGTCATCATTCAATTCTTAAACCATGATGATGTAAACAACTTATTTACAACATGACACTGCAGCTTTAGGAGAGGAATTGAAAAAGGTTCTAAGTGCTATTGATTAAAGAAGCAGATAGGACACTTTCGTTTTCATTTCTCAACTGTTTGCAAAAGTATCAAAAGATCAGTAAACTTTAATGATTGCGTAGGCATAATATAGGCGGATTAATGGCCATAATAGTTGATGTGCGTGTTAATCTTCATTACTTTTCATAAAGCATACTACTCAAGGTTCAGTTTCTTGCATTTTGTTTGCTTGGTTACCGATTTTTCTTTAGATGCTCATTCAATTGTGGATCAAAGCAATCAAAGAAAAAATGAAAAAATGAAAATGAAAGATAGAGAAAAAAAAAATTCATAAAAAATGCGTTCATGTTTTTTCCTCTTTTTCTTTTGTGGACAACACATGTCACGTAGTCAATGAGGTTTGAAGATAAGTTGAGGAAATATTAACCTGAAACTACTCAAGATGATGCAGCGGGATTTTTTGGCAGCCATGGTCAAAGTCTTCAAACACAACTTCATATGGACGATGCTATCAAACTATGCAAAAGTACATGTATAAAGTACAACTTGCAGGTTTCTTGGTATTGAGTCAATTGTTGAAATGGTGACAAAGAGAAAAATTTATGAACGAGCGACCACATACAGAATCCATATTTCAGTTCATGTTTAATCTATGAATGAGTTTGAGCGGAAGTTCTAAAAAGGTAATACATAATGTTACTTACAGTCATTTACTAATCAGTTATATTCAAGCCTTAAGAGTTCTTCCACAGTACAAATAAAGCTGAGGAATTGGACAAACAGTACAGAGTTATTCACTTAATTAATGATGTTCTTTTGCTGTCATCACTACACTTGAGTTTTTTTCGTACTAATGTTTGACCTTCAAATAGCAGGGACTTGTGAGAGTCCAACAAAGCAACAAACACAAAGAAAACCACAAAAAACAATAAACACAAAGAAAACAAAACAACAACAATACAACAAACACAAAGAAAACAAAACAACAAACACACACAAAGAAAACAATAAGAAAACAACAAACACAAATAAAACAACTGTTGAACATACACAGAGAAAACAACACACATATTTAAATAACTGCAT
>ENA-OREC01002034-OREC01002034.1-marine-metagenome-genome-assembly--contig:-NODE-2034-length-10825-cov-13.346669_pt1 | contig 10825 bp, 4 predicted proteins | sample MGYA00248626_ERZ508543 | MGnify/ENA primary metagenome ERZ508543 (study PRJEB26211, sample SAMN05518279) | marine metagenome | isolation source: Puget Sound, Washington, USA | host: Bankia setacea... | reverse complement strand
AAACTCTATCTTGCAATTTATGCTGATAACGACATATAAGCTATGCAGTGTGATATAAATGCATTTGGTCTGATGCAACTGCTATGATCTATACTGATGATGTATAAAATATTCAGTGTAATAAAAATGTATATTGCGCTTCCCAGGTTGCTTCATAAAAGTGGATATTGCTTATCAGTATAGGAAGGGTTGTAAATTGCTTATATTTTTAGGTAGTTAAGTTTCATATCAAACAAAATGTACAGTTATATCACATCTTTATAACATCACTAAACATGTAAGGTTGTCAAGTCTCTTCCACTGCATCAAGGCTTCATTTAAACTTTTAACAAAATGATCCATGTAATATTTTGTAATACATTATTCAAATGGCACAGGGTGATATAATGAAATCTCAATAATCTCCTTTACAATCATTATGTTAAACAAAAAATGGCTCTGACAGTTGATACAATTCTGCCAATTTGTAAGGACGGACGTAACATCTAGATTTAGTCTTCAAAAACAGTGGTCTAAGTATTAAACCCAGCTTACTTACGAGGTTTAACTTTACAGAAGTGTTCAACCCACAACAAGCCAGGAGCTCCTCTTACTTCTGTGTGTAAATGTGACATCTCCTTACTTTACTTGATAAGGACGTACATAAGGAAACATGCTTGACACGCCCTACAATTTAACACTGATTCCTTGTGGCCTATATTTAGCGCCATGTGAAATACAACTGCCCCATATTGTGTGATGAAATATACAATCCCCCACCCCTATTTTAATACAATATGTAGTAAGAGAAGCGGCTCCATTTTAAAGTCATGACACGTGCTTATCAACCATAATATAGAAACCCAAACCCTTGAAAGTTTCGGGACCTCTTCAACATTGAGATAACAGCCACTATTAAAACTCCTTGTCAACATAAGATTTCATGTCAACAGTGATGTGTATATTAAACTTTAGATCTTGTTAAGCAGGGACCAGTAAATAACAGCTTTATTTCCCGTTCAGATAGAATGCCTTTACTATTCCAATGAAAACTATGTTAACAAGTCTACATACTGGTTTTAGACAAAATGAGTCTATAGCTAGTACATTGGGGTGACTCAATAATGACATAGAGATAACTGCTGGTAAAAGTTACCGCAGGACAATCTCACTGATAATTTCTAATTTTTGACCTGTCATGGCTAATTTTTACCTGTCGCATCATTGAATATAGAGCAAACTTTGACAAAACTTGTGAAAGGTAAACGCAAATTTGTTACCAGTCGCAGACAAGTTCTGTCTGACATTGTCCTGCAACAGACGAGGTTTCGCATAGACTGTAATGTTGGAATTCAGTAGAGGGTTTAGACAGTTATTACATGTATAAGTTAATATCCAGAGATAAATAGAGGGCCACTTTTTGCAGATTTTCACACAGAATTTCTAAAAATTGTAGGAAAACAAATTTGCAAACCATATCAAAACACTACAAATGAAGCTTAAACTGGCTCAACATTTGGCAGAGACAACAGTATATTTCTCCAAACGAAAGTGAACATAAAAAATATCATTTCAATACACCAAAAATGTTTACATTAACCAAAATCGTGATGATTTTAATTAACACCTTAGGAATTTTTGTGTTCATTTTTTTCCTACATGTTTCCACCTTCCTATCTAGGGACTGTTCCATGTACACAAAGTCAGCGTGATGCCAACCAAAGCCTTTTTAAAGTATTGTTCTGAGGGTATAACCAAGAAACAGAATTAATAACTTCATAATTTGTATCAAACCAATCTATTAACACATGTTACTAATACTGTAAAAGCAGAACTTTATAGTTTAATAGCTCATCCAAATTATGAAAACTCTCTGATGTTCCAGTAAAACTACTCCCCTCCTGCAGTTTTGCGTGGGAAACATAGTGGCTCTAATACTTCCCCCTGTTCTTAGCATGGATTGATGTTTACCTATGAACATACTGAAAGGATGAATTCATAATTACAATAAAGATGTTTTATTCCCCTCCATAGCCTTTATGACCCTTACAGTATTACTATAGGCAGGCATTTCGGCCATCCTTAAAACAATTGTTTGGTTCTATGTACAGATGCTGAGTACTGTATCACATGTCAATTCTTTCTACTGTAACTGTTTGATTAGAAAGAGACATGTTTGACTTTACTTTTAAAAATTGATTAGAATGGATAATGTTTTGGATTAGGAATTTATACTTCAATCTCTTGTTGTGAGATATCAGTGTTTAAAACCAACAAGGATGTAGTTTTTCCTGGATGACCTAGCCTGGCTTATATGTGACAACCCATGACTTAAAGCCAACTACATGTATACTAACTCTCTGTTACAGAATGTTTCCAATACAATGACATTATACCGTTGTTTATATGTACACAGAATAGTGAGGCATGGGTGTATGGATTTTCTGCAACATATGATTCAAAACAAAGCCAGTGTCTAAGTACAATGAGATCTGACATTTTTTTTCTATTCATCAATGCTACTAAAACAATTCTTCTTGTCAACAAAATCAATAGAAATAATAGAATCAACGTATTAGTAACAGCTACAAAATAGGTATAATTATCACAATTTAACTGTATACATTGTAACATGAAAGAGTAGTTTTGCTTACTGCTTTCAACAGATGTTTCTTTTATGATTGAGACTTGAAACAGTTATTGACTTGAATGAGATGAAAAATATGTTACAGAAAAGCATATCAGCATAGATATAGTAGACTAATGTTACACTTCTCCAGATTAGACGCCATCATAGATAGATCCTTTTTATTATTCAGCTGATGTAAATTAAAAGTACATAGAAAAACACTCAATGCTGAATTGTTAATATCTAACACATTCCTTTCACATATATTTAATTAATTCCTTTTTCAATAAAAGATTGAGTTAAAAATTAGGTCATACATTTTGCCATTGAAAGTACTTTTGAAGATCATTTCAGATATAACGGTGAACATCTAAAATATGAAGAGAGATCTATGAAATCTCAGTGTCCTCCAAATTACAACAGCCAAACAAGTCTTCAAAGTATAAATTTGTATATCAATATTTTAGTGCTCATAACAAAATAAAAACTGAACAAAATTAAACAACAAAAAAATCTAAAAAACATTCAATAGTCCGGAAATTATCATTTGTTATTTACAGAGAATTTACGTGTGGATATAAACTTAAGTTAACGTCTTAATCCTTTTAATTTATTCAAGTCATTTAAATACATTAAACAGACTTTCCATTCTTAAGTATTATATGTATGTAAATAGTTCACAATATTAATGCATCAATAATGATTCAACTGTCAATGCCCAACAAAAAAAAACAATTCAAATTGTATTCCAAAAATTAAATCTCTGACTTGATGTGAAAAGACCATCTTGTTGCAAGGAACATTTACAATTAAGAGTAGATAACATCTAATTCCATACAACTACCAGGTTTCAAAAGAATAAAGAAGAAAATAAACAAATAATGGTGATTCACTCTGCTGAGGACTGCTTATTCATTCTTGTTGATGTGATTTTGGTATTGTTTTTTTTTTAATGTTTGTTTAATCATTGTTTGTTCTTATATATATCTGCCAACTATGAGTACCGTAGAATCTATATAGCTAGGACATTGTTGGACTTTTTGTTTTATAGTTAAAACACATTGCATAATCAACATAGCTCCCTCTCTCTCTCTCTCTATATATATATATATATATATATAAATATATAGAACCTTCTTTATGATAACATCAAGTCAATATCTACAAACACATTTACAACAAACTGTACAAGGCATTCCATACTTTTATCAAGGGTTAAGTTTCAGGGTTAAGTTTCAATCTTATTCACCATTTCCAATAGTAAACCTCTGCTACCATTCAATATTCTATCTACTGGCATGTGTGTATTTAAAGCAGGTCACATTGACTAACCTGAGATCAACCTTTTAACCAAAGTTACAGCATGAAATTGTATAAGCTTTCAACACATATTCTTTTAACTTCGCTTTCAGTTAACGAATACAAGCTAAAGTAATGCACACTGATGTTGACAGTACTAAGCAAGTTCATAAAAAGAACCATAAGTTACTGACCTCCATGTTGTATTTAGTGTACCACTTATGACATATTATTCTACATGTTCTGTATTGCATGAGTCATTCCAAAGAAGCATGAAAAACCGGCAAAACTCAAGTCAAAACTTAAGACTCAAGAAGTCTAAAGTAAATTATCATGGAAGTAGATCATTATGTCAATATACAAAGTAACTGACAAACCTTTCGTTTCTTTTTCTTTAAACCAGGCATATGTAATATCGTATTTGACAGGATCTCATCTCACCTCTGTGAGGCATAAATATTGACCAGAGAATTCCGGTATGAACGCGGAGTTGTCTCCCATGTTTAAACTGAAACTGAAAGTACCGTGACTTATAACACAAAAGTGGCAAAACGTACCTGTTTCGCCTCTCTGTATATTCGGAACGCTTCCTGTAGCGAAATACTTTCCTTACTGACGTCTTTCTGGTTGGATATTGTCTCCGTGAACGTGCTATATCTTAGTTTTACAGAAGTTTTTACAGGCGACCCAACACTGTTTCCTTCTTCGTCCGCCATGTTGTTTATTTAATATGCTTGACCTGTGGCCTCGATATCGTTCTTGCGTTTGTTTTTTTAGAATGCGACACACAACTGTTCTTACCAATTATAAAATTCATTTAAAAGGATGTTATAAAAGGCGTTAAATGCATTTTTACAAGGGAGTTACATGGGCTCATAACCAATTTACAATATCAGTATATTTGTAAACAAATATGCCTAACAACGACACACGCGGTTTCATTGGGTCGTTCAGATGGAATGAACCAATCGATAACGGAGAGCGCTTTAGTTTAATCGATTAAGACAGGTGCGCGATGGTCTGATCATATTTACATGTTCTTGTACATAGATCCATGATATTGGTGGATTTTTTGACGAGTCGATATATATTGTTTAAATCAGATAGAACGCCATGAAAGCTGTAAATAATATGTAAATTAACCGACAGTTATCCTATGCTCAACATGGTCGTTACTCGTGTTTTAGTCACGCGTACACGACTACATATAAACAATAGTTCAACATGCATGAACAGGTGTTATTTGCATGAGTTCAGTCTCATTTGTGGTATTTTTCTGGTGGTCCAAAAAACAAACAAAACACAAATGCCAGTGTTTCTCAAAAAAACAATCAGTTGCCTTTCCTCCACCAAAGTGTATATATTCATGTAGCTGTTTATTTTATGACACGGGTACAATAACGCCACGATAACCAAACCCTTAAGGACAAACATGATTCGTATACAAGAAGGGTTATAATGTCGGGAAAATTTGTGATAAAACGTCACAATGATGAAGATCAATATGCAAATCCTCATCCTCTAGACGAGTTCATTAAATTTGGATGGTGTTTGGTTGGAAACAGATAAACATCGCGTGCTATTGTATACAATAACTCTTCAAAAGGAATTTAAAACACAGTGGCAACTTGCAATAATGGAATGCAGAAAATCGATGCTAAGACATTTTCATTCTGGAAAGTTCAGCAGCATTTATTTGTTTATTTCAGTTTAGTCAATTATATATTATCAATTGTGTATATATTTATTTCTCTTTTTTATTTCATTTTTATTTATTCTCTTTTTCCATTTATTCATGTATTTTATTTTATGTTTTGCTAATCCATTTACTTATTTATTATTCATGTAATTACTTACTGATTAAGTATTTTAAAGCGAGTCTCAATAGATACATTCGTTTAAAACCTTTAGAAAAGCGACAATCCATAAAATAAAATAAAAACGAAACTAAACTAAATTTGACATTTACGTATCGCTCATGTTATCGAGTTATTCTTTCGATACATTTTGTATATAACTCAACTGAAAGTCAACTATATACGCTAGTGTATGTGCATGTACACATAAAGGCCAATTCAATAACAAAAGATGCGAACTAAGATTAATTATTTAGTATTTGGATGTTCGTCAGATTTATTAAAACCTCGAACCCTAGATTGATGGATGCAAACATATCTAATAAACCCATTTTTGTATGTGCGTTGCTATTTTACTACTAGACCCTATAACGTGTATAATCTCAGTTGTCAGTGGGTTTGATTTTCAGCGTTCACTAGCTGCGACAGTCACTTTGTTTACACCGGAATCAAAAGTAGAAAGAAATCAATAAAAACAAACAAACAAACAAACCCACTAGTGATTCGAACATGAAACTTCGAATACACATTAACAGACAGACATATTTTACCAAAAGATATAACTGTTAATTGTAATCAGTAGGTGTATTTAGTGTGACATAATGTGTACAACTACGTGAACCTAAACAGAGTAGCTTTTCGAACACATACCATAGAGCCACGTTTTTCTCCACCTATTGGGTGCAGGTAATTGACGGGTTTTGATTGTGAATTTAAAGGTTCTAATATTATAATATGTGGTACGTTCTGAAAGATCCACGTGCTTTTCTGAGCATTATTTCGTATTAAATTCCGTCTAGCTAAAGAAATATTCGTTTCACTATCCAAAGTTGTGTGTTTTGACTCGAACACGAATATCTTCATATATGTGTTTTCAATGATATTTTTGTGAAATCAATATTTTCGATCTATTTGTGTTGTTGTTGTTGTTGGGTTTTTTTGCCCTGCATATTACATCACACATTTATTTAATTATCTGCATGTTATGCGTTCATGATTATTTATTATCTGTTTTACATTTGATTAGACAATTCTTAGTGTCGCCTCGGGTGTGTCGACAACCATGCAAGTTAATACGTCTATATCAGTGCAACCGTTCTCTGCGATCCTCCAATACAATTTAATGTCGTCATGCAAATATTACAACACATTAAATTATATACGTGCACAACACAGACGACATAATAAATCAGTACAGTTGTGAGAAGCGTGTTGTTTATACAGTATAAATAGTATAGATACGGAACATATACGCATACCATTAGCGGTGATAAACTTCTTGTTACAACGTGTTAATATATATTTCATAAAAAACAAAAGCAAAAGATAAGCCACTGTCAACCTTTGAAATCCATATACATCCACGTGTACAAACACATACACGCCCTTGACGACATCACACAAAATATTGACAGAGAAAGCTTTGGAATATTCAACGACTGTTGACCTTGTAGCAGTCTACCCGTTTGTAAGTTATCGGCAACTCAAATATGAAGCAACCGAAACGAAGCCCAACAAGAGCCGCAAATACATTCAACCACGTAGTCTCGAAGCAAAGACAACATCTAATAATTCCAAAGCTTTTTCTTATAATTTTGGAATGTCCTCAATTAACTGCAATCACTCACACAGCTGGTCAGATAACCTGCCATATTTATGTTGTGTGTATACTTTGTACACAGGCTGTCATATTGAAGTCAGAGGTATGTGGCCTGTGTTTGGCGTTTGTTGGCTATTTCATACAACATTGTACACATAACTTCTTACACACAAAGTCCTTATTAATTGCAACACTATCAACAACTCAATTAATACTTTTCTTTAAATATATTGTATTTTTCTTAAATACTTAAAAACTGGTAATATTAACAAGGTTATTTTCTAAAACCTGAAGAATGTAATGCCACAGACAATTCTTAGCGTTAACACATAGGCAGTGAATAGTCAAACAACGGCTCTTTGCACCATTTTTATCAGTAACTTTAGTGAAATACAACATTATCTTAATTCAACTTCTGACAGCCGACTGTTATGTCTAACACTCGAATAAATGAAGTGATAGAAGGCAGTATGATTACATTATCTAGACTTATATTAACGTGGCTACTTTCTCAGCTTAAAACTATCAAGCTATAATACTGTGATATGCTAAATGGTGCACACAAAGACACACGTTAAACCGACAATCAATCGTGAGAGTATTTACACCAAACGTACCTTCGATGCTCGAACACCATCCTGTTTGTGTCTTGCGATCTGCTGCTTCCGGTCCTTTCCGTGTTTCACCATATTTGCGTCGTCTTTTTCTGGCTGACTACACGTTGCACCCCATTGGAAGGAAATCAAGTGCACACCGCGTGGTCGCTTCCTTTCGGTGACGGGAAACGTCCAAAGTCTAAGCGGCAAAGAGCACCTGCCAATTAAGAAATTAACAAACCTCTGTGGTATTCCGCAAAAAAACAATTTTGAATTATTTCTTTTTATCAAATCAGAAAATCTAATTGAAACTTCTGTCATTGGCTTTTTAACACAAGCGGTTGCAAGCTTCCTGGGTATGCGAATGTTACAGACTGCACCAGACATATGGCCTACCCCATGCGCACACCATGCCAAGAAAATAGAACCTAAAATATCGTATCATAAGAAACAAAATGATCTCTGTTGCATACCAAGATTTGGATCAAATTCTAAAGGATGTTGGAAGATTTTGAATGATTTTATTAAAGCAGGGACGGGTGATGGGAACATTACGTGTGCTAGTACTTTTGGCATGAATATTTTATATTAGCCATTTATCTTCTAAGAATCTTTTCATTTTATGTCGAAGCCAGAGGGTGTTCCTTAGAGTTAATCGATTAGACTAAAGACTACACTCTTCCGAAACGACATGCTCGAATCCTCTTTCATCTTTTTGTTTAATGTTTCCATAACTTTCAACAAGCATCTTCATCTTATTATAGTAACGCCCCTTAGGAACAGCTAGTTTTCCAACAAAGTTTTAAACGCAATATGTTTGAAATAATCCTGCTCATGAATGCTGAGTAATTTGCCGACCTAACAAGTGCTGTTTTCAATTACTTTCAATTGGACTTGTACTGATTGTGTTTAAATTAAACTTATTTTTCATTTACACTTACCTACCTTAATTGAAAGAACATTCAAATTTTACATTGTCCATCCTTTTTTCCGTACCATCTATGCTTCGCATTCTTATAGTGATGAGTAAATTAACATTGTTATTAAAACGAGCGTGTCTTTACCCTTTCAATGGCTCAATGCATCAAACGGACAGTTGAGAGTTGAGGGTGTTTACAAACAATTGTTTAGTGCATCAAGATGTCCCATGAAAACATATATATTTATGTAAACTCGTAGTGGACATAAGAACATAGTTTAACTATCTTTAGTTCAAGCTAACATCATGTACCGGGTACACATGGTTGATCTTATTTGATATCCTGTGATGATGAATATGTCACACAATGTTCTACCATTTAAGCATCGTCTAACTAGTGGTCAGGTGCATTTGCTTATGGATAAACCTAGGTATATTTTCATGTAAATCGACGGTTTTCTTGGATTTTAAATGCAGTAAAGTGTACCATTTGAGCACTATGATAATCGGCCAACAGGAGGGGGGCCCTCACGTACCCTGCACGTTAATGATACTTGTCATGCCTTCTTATTTTGTTCTGCCGGAAACAATGTATGTCCATGTTTAATGTATTATTTAATATCTTATGTTTGTATATTGTTTGTCTCTGTGCAATGGGGGACACATTTACAAGTGTTAGTCAAATATGAGTTCATTGGCCAAACACAGTGAGACGCAACTTTTTATACACGTTTGATTTAAAAAAAAATGATTTGCGACGACGGTCGGTAGACATTGAAGACTTTAGAATTTGTTATTTCTTCTGACAATAAAAATAGTAATGTATAGTAACACCATACACGATCGGTTACGCTTGTAAAACTATTCAAATTGCATAACTAACCAAATCAAATAAATTGTTAAATACTGATCCTGATCCGTTGTACATTATAAACGTATGACCTGTGAAACATTGATGAATATTCCGACGTGTTAAACATTCTGCATGGCAAAGATTGGCAGTCAACGGTCTTTAGAATCGAAATTGAAACGGTTCGTGCTTTAAAATACAGATCAAGGATAAAGACGCATTATTGTACCGTTTCACCTCAAATTTAGAAACATATGTTTATGAATGGCGTAGAAAACCTGTCAGCACGCATTCCAAGGTCGATCGGAGACTTTCGTGGTCCTTATTTTTGAGCAATAAAAGTTTTGAATACAATATTTTGAGTTGTGTTTTTCTTTTATTTTAATAGTTTATTTTATTTTTTACTTTTGCTTTAAAATATATTATCTTCTTTTTTCATGATTGCTTTTATTAACTCCTCATGGTGATATTTATACATTTCAAGCTATACTCAAACATTATAGAGTCATATAGTGCATGGCATCATCAATTTTGCTTCATCAATAAGTTCTAACCAGATATATAAAACACATAGAATACATTTGATTTTGAACTTGTAAACCTAATTTGTTGAGCTGCCATAGGAACCAACATGACATTTAAAGAAAAAAGCCCAAACTGCGATATTTTTGTCAATGTAACCGAGTTATGCAATTACCAACAATGTGTTACTTTGGTTATGCCGACTGACATGTGACGTATTTTCTTATTACTGTATTGTTATTATAAGCTTGTTTACATGTTTACTCTAAGCTTGTTTACATGTTTACTCTAAGCTTGTTTACATGTTTACGCTAAGCTTGTTTACATGTTTACTCTTAGCTTGTTTACATGTTTACTCTAAGCTTGTTTACATGTTTACGCTAAGCTTGTTTACATGTTTACGCTAAGCTTGTTTTCATGTTTACTCTAAGCTTGTTTACATGTTTACTCTAAGCTTGTTTACATGTTTAGTCTTAGCTTTTTTACATGTTTACTCTTAGCTTGTTTACATGTTTACGCTAAGCTTGTTTTCATGTTTACTCTAAGCTTGTTTACATGTTTACTCTAAGCTTGTT
>ENA-OREC01002033-OREC01002033.1-marine-metagenome-genome-assembly--contig:-NODE-2033-length-10826-cov-12.993302_pt1 | contig 10826 bp, 4 predicted proteins | sample MGYA00248626_ERZ508543 | MGnify/ENA primary metagenome ERZ508543 (study PRJEB26211, sample SAMN05518279) | marine metagenome | isolation source: Puget Sound, Washington, USA | host: Bankia setacea... | reverse complement strand
TACTTCACAAGTTCATGTACTTCACAAGTTCATATACTTCACAAGTTCATGTACTTCACAAGTTCATGTACTTCACAAGTTCATATACTTCACAAGTTCATATACTTCACAAGTTGATAGGAACTGGAGGAACTTCAATGGACTTGTCATTGAATGAAGGAGAATCAGCATAGGTTAAAATTGAACATCAACATTATGTGGAGTAAGCTAATTAAATAAAGTTTGGTGGAAAAATTTGATCAAACTTTTGTACTAAGAGTACTTAGTGTTGTTGAAAACAAAAAGTTAAAACTTGACATTGGAAAAGATGTTTCTTAAACTGTTTTGAATAAAATTTGAACTATTATTGTACCCTTGTCATTATTGGTAGAATTTCTTTCACATTTACTCAAACATTTAAACAAATGTAGGGCTACAAAACATAACAAGTAAATATAAGTATAGTTATAAGAATCAAAAGTTCAGGGGCTGGCCCGCATCACTCATCTACAAAGCTCAGACAGGTAAAATGGCCAATTAGCCAAGTAACTACGTATTAACAAGTAAACAATAGACACAGACATCATAACTCCCGGCCTACCAAACTTGATTGGCATTGACCATGTGACTGTCTGAGGAACTCAGAAAAAGATAATGAAAAAGATTAAGGGGAATACAAGCCTGCGCACGACAGTTGGAGTTAGAAAGCAGTCAAGGCAGGTATTAGAGGTGTAGAGAAATGGTGCAGGAGCTCAGGCAGCTCGGCCTGGCTCTGCGCAATTGAAACCAGAACTCTATAGAGTTACAACCTTTAGTTACTCAAAATAATAATCATATATGGAAATATAAAGAAACTGTGAAAATTGGATGTTTTGGATAGATAAAACATCGTCAATTGGAGTTGTTAGTTTTATTGGGTTGTGAATATGGATATAAACCAATAAATAACAGTACCTACATACAACAAATAAACAACTTGAACCTTACAACTGGTGAACATAACTAGAAACCCTTACAACTGAACTACAAACATACAAAAGGTGCAACCGTACAACTGGTACCAAAAATAGAACCAAATGGAACCTTACTTATAGTGTAGAACCTCAAAGTTAGAACTTACACAAGTAATGAGTTTTGCAATATATTCATAAATACACAATGTAACACCTGTAAATTATACAACATGATTATTCGTGGAGTACCTGGTAATTTGTTATACCACAACTAGAAAAATTAGGGGGTAGGGTATACTGGCGTCAGCAGACCTAATGTATACTGGAGTATTGTGTCTCAAACTCCCCAAACAGTTTTCAAGCCATCTAAATTAAACTTGCAACACATGATCCCTATGATGTGAAAATGTGCATGGCATGTTTGTTAGGCCTGACCAAAGGGTCTCAGAGTTATGCCCTTTTTATAAGAAATTATTAACTATCTGAGTGACAAAGAAAGGGTATGTGGTATACTCATCACAAGCAATGATAGCTCTAGTCAGTACAGCTAAACATAACGCAGGGGTGATACTCTTCCGTGTTTAACCGGAAATCCGGGATTTCTTTAGCAAAAAGTCAGTTTTTAAATTGATGCAGTTGAGTTAATGTTCAATCAGTAACATATTAATTTGGTTAACTTTCATTGCCTGTCCTGCAAAATCATACACGTTTATTTTTATAGAGCGTACATATATTTCAATAGCCTTCGTTGTTTTCGCGGCGTTTGGTGACACAGGTGTTAAGAATGTTAAACTTAAATTTTACATGATATACTTCAACCACCGTTTTATTTCTTCATGTTCCTTCATTGGAACAGATGTTTAGTGATGTTTCGTTCCATCAAAAAAAGTTTCTTATCATGACGCAGTATTGTTTCTCTAACCATGTGCGTTCTTTGGCGGGAATTCGGAAAACATGATGAACAGGTTTCAACGTGGTGAGGGCCGCTATATGCAGAAAAAATACGTTTTATGGGATAGATGCCGCAAACAAAACAGAAACAATTGTATTCGTTGGCACTCAATCTTTAAAAATGAACACTCGCGTGTCGCTTTCTAGTTGTTCCGCGTCAGCCATGAATCGGGAATCATTCTAACATTGTTCAAATATTAAATGGTACTAGTGCATTTCTAAAACAGCTACTTATATTTCTCGTAAATAATTGTCTAAGCATATAACCTTGGCATTTTCTTAGAGTTGATTATGGCGCGATGCACACAGCAATTGATATTGTATATATAACAAACATAATCAGCGCACTTTAAAACAAATTAAATATAGGACATAACACAATACATTCTCTTTCAACATTGTTTTTGTAAGTTAAACTACGTTACTAACAACATATTTTGGTCAATAGTTGATGTTTGAGAATAGTTCATTAATTGTCAAACATTATGAATAACTACTGACAGAGAAGTAAAAGAAATACCCAGATTTACCAATGTCTGAAGTTCAACTAACAAAATCCGCTGTATGTCTACATTCGTTTCCATACATAGTCCTTTTACTTTGTTACTATTAATAATAATAAACAAACCAATTTATTCACAACAAATGGTTATTGAATTCTCTTCACCACTTAAATATCTCGCTAGTTTATAATAATGATATCACAAAGAAAACATGCTTGATGCTCAATCAAAAAAACTTCTTCACGTCGCGTGTGAAACTACTGTAGAAAGAAATTGTAAAAGTTATCCAAGTTTTATGAAGTCAACCATGTAGAGGGGGTGAACATGAATAACACGTACACACTATTATACTTAAGATATAATGATCATCAAATTTTGAAAGTCTGTATTTCCGACTCTGTTCAAGTAAAGTGGCGACATCGCGAAAACAGGTGACATATCGTTATTACATTGCCGTTTTTAGTCTAATATGTCTGCCACAGTTGTAAAGGCATCTAAATGAAAGTTGATATACATGATATCTATGAAGAATAAATGTGCATGACATTAGATTTGTGAGGTTCGGCAAAGGGGTGAACATGAATAACACGTACACACTATTATACTTAAGATATAATGATCATCAAATTTTGAAAGTCTGTATTTCCGACTCTGTTCAAGTAAAGTGGCGACATCGCGAAAACAGGTGACATATCGTTATTACATTGCCGTTTTTAGTCTAATATGTCTGCCACAGTTGTAAAGGCATCTAAATGAAAGTTGATATACATGATATCTATGAAGAATAAATGTGCATGACATTAGATTTGTGAGGTTCGGCAAAGGGGTTCTAGAGTTATGCCCCTTTTTTTAGATTGTTATATTTATATAGAGAAAGTTTTTGTCTTACACATTCCTAGTCAAGTCATAATTTAAGGGCATCCTAAGTCATCTAGAACGCCTAAATCCCAGGAGCTTCTGGGGGCTAGCCCCCTGTGACCACCCAACATAACATAACATAAACTTTGTTAACCGCAATATGTATATACAATATTTATAGCCAAACAATCAATCAATTAATGGGTAACATGAATTTACAAATCGCCATAACTCCAGAATTAAAAAACCAATTGACTTTCTATTTTTTATTCAGCTCCTACTGAGACAACCCAGGGTCAAGGTTACATGGTGATGGATGGGGGCAGGAACAGGACAACAGCCCCTATTCCTATACGCCCTAAGGACCCCAGCTATATGGACATGGGGTCTGGTTGTCAACCCTTACCGACTGTAAAAGAAAGTGGCAGTAAGAATTTTGACGTTTTTTGTGAAATATTGGGTTGTGAGCCTAAGAGCAATTTTAAAGGTTTTTAGGGAAAAGAAAAAATTGTGGTGAATGAGTGAAGAGAAAACTTACAAACTAATTTGTATGAGCCTCTCTGGTAAAATTAACCCTTATGAATTGAATTTGTTAAGATTTGTTGGAACTTGTGAATACAATTAAATGATCCTTAGTAATAATAGGTTACAGTTTATAAAACAAATGTTCAGCTTATGTGTATATGTATGAAAAGAAACTATATGTAAATTAGTATAGGGTGTATGGTAGTTTCTAAATAGAAAACATTTAATAGTAAGCTTGTGTAGAAAATGCACAATTCTACAATAAGGTTGAATGCCTGTCAAAGCTACATACATTAATTATGTACAGACAAATCTTACAAATTGTATCACCCTTGAACCAAATCCATTTATCTGGAATGCTAAGGTGTATCATCGTTTCCATTATATAAATGATTTTAGGAAGTTTAATGATTTTTGATTATTAAAATTTCTCAGGTGTTCCTATAGCTCACTAACTTGTTTTTGAATGCAATGTTATTTACAATATTTCCAGGCGGTGAAGCTTACCTACCGATGTCCCCCACGAGTCAGAGTCCGATGTCAAGTGAAGGACTGAAGCCTGCAAAGGTTGTGAGTTACCTGTCAGATGACTCCATGTCGGGCGAGTTTCCAAAGCGGGCTTACTCTGTGGGTAGTCGCCCAGCTCCAAAGTCATCGTACCGTTATCATCAGCACACTGAGATGTTACGTCGGCAACCATTGGATAGCAGTAAGAGCTCTAGTGCCCCACATTTGATCGTTCAGAAACACCGCAACGTTCCGCACATGGAATCATCCTATCAGAACAGTTCTCTTAGCCAATCAGTGAAGTCAGATGATTGCGATAGCTTTATGGAGATGGATTTTTATCGCCCTCGTACAGCCAGTGATAGTTACGGCTGCAGGCCAAGATCATCGAGTTTCGGGAAACAACTTCTTCAAGGTCATAGGCCGAGGTCTTCAAGCTATGGTCAGAGTTCGAAAGGCACTATAAGTAAACTTGCAGCTGGATTACGAACTGATTCCCTAGACTCCATGAGGTCACAAGATTTGTCAAGTAAAAGGCGCTCCCAGGAGTCATTGGGGAAAATATCTAGCTCATCAAGAAACTCTTCTAGTGATTCTCTGAAAAAGTTATCAGAAGAGCTTCATAATAAAAAAAACTTGCTTTCCTCGGATTATATGGACATGGGCTTTGACAAGCGAAAAACTCCCTCTCCCAACGTCCAGGGCACAATGTCACCTCAAGCTGAAGTATCTGGGTACGTAGATATGACACTAGGAACAAGCACCCCAAAATCATCATCCAGAGGGGTCTCGCCTAGCTCATCGACGCATAGTTTAGGTTCGTCGCCAGCTTCTGTAGGTCACGGTCAACAAGAGAAATCCCAAAACTCAACCAAAGTGGTCAAAGCTTCAGGGAAACAGGTTCAAAAGCTGGGTTACAAGAGCCCAGTTGCTTCAAACATGCCAGCAGATAATCAGTTAAAGGTTATTCCCTCACGATTGAAAATAACCGATAAGCGATCGCCGTCGAGTTCTGGGAAGGAGTCTGAGGATGAGAGTTACGTCCCTTTTCAGCCAAATTACACACCGCCAAAAGCACCAGAAGAGATGATGAGTAAATCCCAGATCACGCCAGAATATGCAGCAAAGGCTCGGCAAAGTCTGAAAGTATATCACGGCTATAGTAAGTCGTACGACTCTGGGATGAAAAGTCCGGAACTTTATTTGACGGGTCATGATTTGAAGGCGAAAACAACAGACAAGCCTAAACCGAAAAGTGACGACGAAGGCAAAGCTGAAAAATCAAGCAAAAGCAAATCAAAAGCAGAAAAAGAGAGACGGAAAAGTTTAAAAGAAGGGAGTAAATCTGAGAGTAACAAGACAAAAGAGTCCAAAGGAAAGCCGCTAAGTCGAAGCGGGTCCTCAGCTGGGAATTTACAAGAAATGGCAGTGAAAGGGAAGAGTCCAACCTTAGATAGGAAAATGGAGTGTATACCAGATGATGATCTATTTTCTAACAAAATGTTTCAACAGAGTAAATCTAAAGAAAAATCTGAGAGCTGTTCAGAATCAGAAAAAACTAATACTAGTAATAAAGTGGATGAGAGTTCTTATTTAGAATATAATCCCAGTGAGGGCTTAAAGGTGTCAAAGGTCACAAAAACAGAAGCCTCGTCGGAACCTAAGAGCCAAGTTTCTGGAACAATATCGAGAAGTGATTCTGGAAATTTGGCTAGAAAGAGTTTGATAGAGAGAGATTATTGCGAAATTGATCCACTGAAAGCCAGCGACGACAAGATGACGGAATCTGACTATGTAGAAGCTGATCCTGCACCTCTGAGAGATTCACCGTCTCGATCAGGCAAAGGTACTAAGTCGGATGATTTCTCCTACATGGATTTCGATCCTTCAACAGAAAAGTCGAAAGAGGAACAATCAATGTCGCGTCCAGTCATGAGAGCTCCACAGAGGGTCCAGTCATTCATTGGCCAGTTAGATCAAGAGTTGAATAGGGAACTGGAACCATCAAAAGAAGAGGTGAAAACTAACTGTGATGACCTGGCTAGTCAAGGTTCTAAAGGTTGTGGTGAGGATGAGGAAGACTGCGGTGAAAGTGAGGATGTTAGTTGTAGTGCAAGTAGTGGTAAAGATAGAACACTTAGTGACAGCAGTGTGAAAAGTTGTGGCAGCAGGGGAGAGAACTGTAATGAAAATGTAGAAAGTCAGGCAATTGTACCTCAGAAGGGTAAAACAAGAAGTAGGTCAGACTCATCAAACGCCGAATCAGCAAATATCGCTCAAAATCAGGGTCAAGGTCAAACGTTGAAAGGTCAAGGTGACATAGCTGTGCTTGAACTGAAGGATTCTCAGAGTACTGTAGATGAGTTAGATAAATCAGGATCAAGGGACAGTGTGGCATCTGTAAAAATATGTAGTATAGATAATTCACATGGTAAATTAGTTATAAAATCAACAGTATCAGTTAGACCTGTGGAGAATCTGCCAGTACAAGATGAAGGTTACTGTGAGTTGGACTTTGAGAGAGACGCTCCGGCGGTGCCAGTGAGATCACATCATAGATCGGGGAGTACCAGTAGTTCTAACAGTGATAGGAGTCGCCGTGTGTTTGATTGTGAAGAGGATTTACCAGGCCCAGAAACCCCACTCAGTTATATCCAAGAAGATAGCAGTATTCCTACCCCTCATCCAACTATGAGCTATATATCAGACGAGTCGTTAAGTTCCAGCTCTGCTAGTTCAATCTCCTCACCCATGAAGCAGCCTCTTACAGGTCAATGTTCCCTCCCAGGTTTAGGCAAAGATCCTAGTCCAGGGCTTCAGTCTCTTGTACAGAACGCAAGCGATTTACAGAAGTCGCTGCCAGGTAAAAAGGCTAGTAACAATGGTCAGAGTAATTTATCTAGACAAACGAGTGTTCCTGTCGCTCCGTGTAAAAGTCCGCGGTCTAGTAGTGAGAGTACGGCTGGTGTACGATGTAGAATGTTGAGTGGCCCCGCGGTGATGACTTCAGGGGTCAAGGTCAGTAATGGGAATGGTGCAACAACAACAGCGGTCTTGCCAAAGTGTTCCGCTCAGTCGACGCTGGAACCTCTTGTGTCTGGGCAGGAACTACATAAACAGAAAAGTATGCCTTGTATGTCACTGCCAATGGGTATAGAGAAGACGTGTAAAAGTACTGATAGTAGTCAAGATATAGGTCAGAGTAGGCATAGCTTTCCAGATCTGTCGCAATACGAGGAAATGTCGTTTCCAAACCCTGCACTATCCCAAAGTTCACACTTAAAATCAAATTCTCAGACACAATTGTCAGATAGTAACTCTAAGGAACTGCATTACGCAGACTTAGATTTGAAAAATTCATCGGAGAACGTGGACGATAAATCTCCGCGTGTGAAGAGCCGGCACCCCTCCTCCGTGGACGACCTTACCCAGAGTTCAGTGCCGTACGCGCAAATCGACTATCTCAAAACAGAGAGCATGAAACAAGCGAATGAAAAAGATGTAAAGTTCACGTTACAGTGATGAGAATACGTCAATTAGTGGTGCATGTTTATTATGTTGTATTTGGATAAATTAGTTGTGTTATACATGTGTTAGCACTTTATATTAGACATTATTTTACTTCGTATATTATTGAAGTTAACAAAATTTGTAATTTGTAATAATATTCTGTTGTGGATACAGCATCTTTGTACATGTTCTTGTTACAGCTTTCAGTTGTTGATTTATATATATATTACTATAATCTAAAGAGCATTTATTACATTCTTTTATATATTACTCCCATTCTAAGAGTGTTGAATATCTGGAGATTTCTTTGTATTCTTTACCTCTGCTCACACTAAGGCAATGCTATTATTCGTGAGTGGCTTTTTAAACTTATTTTACACTACCATCAATCAAGGGCTGCTTTTCTTCAATCTTCACTCACCTAGCAATCAACATTAGATAGTCTAACCTATATATCTGTGCTTTGTGCAACTCTTTCTAGCGTTTCAATCTCAATTACAAGCCAGAAGTAAACTTGTTTTAGTTCAAATGTATGATGGTAATAAGCACCATATACAAAATGTTAGTAGTGTGTTTACAGCTGCAGTATTAAAGTGATGATATGAAAGAAAAGTGTTTGTATCTGCTTTTTCAACTTTTAACTATTAACACATCCACTTAATTTGAATGTTTCAATTTGGTGAATGTGAACATAGAAATGTGAACATAGCAATGTGTGGGGCTGAAATTTAAAAAACACACTTTTATTTATGTTCTAGGAGTTGTAGGTTGTTGATTTTTCTCTAATTTTATTTTCTTAATTTCTGAGGTCATCTTGAGTAAAGAAAATGCTGGTAGCAAAAATATGTTATGTGAATAGAGCCAACTTTACCGGTATTTGATTTAATATGAATCGAAATTGACAAAACATCTATATATTGGCATGAGAAATAGTTCAACAAAGTTCTGCTATTAAGACCACTCAAACAAACACCAGTCTGCCATTAAGACCACCATCGCAGATTAGACCAATTTATCAATAAGACCACTCTCAAACATTTGCAGGGTTTATCCAAAAAAGACGCGGAGATTAGAAATAATATATGCAAGGTGTTATAAAATTGACTACTTGTATATTTAGCAATTAAACACGACTGAGTTAAGTCCCTTTGAAAAATGTGTAAAATGCGGAATGAGTCTTCAAAAATGTAAAGTATTCCGGAAAACGCATAAAATCATTTATCAAATAAATTTAGCTTTGTTTCACTAATTCTAAGGTTTGTACTTTTAGCGTAACTACTGTATTAATCAAATGGAACCTGTAACGACTAGTAAAACTAAGCCCGGTTCAAGTTCCATCACAGAATGCCTTCTCAAAATGCTTTCCATACAAGGTATAGCAAGTTTCCCAGGTGCCTTGAGTGATAGGATGCATATAGACAGGCGATTTGTAGTAGATGTGTTGATAATGATGCTTTCAGAGGAAGATATACCGCAGTGCTTATGTTAGAGGGCACGGCAGCATGAGTTCAAATCAAACCCATTAACAACTAAACTTATCCAAATGGAAATCTGTTGCTAGCCTTGAATATGTACGTTTTCATCACATGGAATATATCTCCTCTATCATTTTATACACACTCTCATTTGGTCAAAATGAATTTGATAAAAAGGGATCATACATAGAGACATTAGTACAACTTCTGTTTTGCTTCTACTAACTACCTTGGAATCATTTATTTTTGCAGGCATGAAATTTCGTGGTTTTCATAATAATGTCATTTTTGTGGACATATATGTCGCGGCTGAAAGTGCAAAGTTTTTAGAATCGTTATTCATTGATCTTTTTTTAAATCACTTGTTCAGCTCACCCACGATAATTTGCCTGCAAAATATATTGATTCCATGGTATTTGTTAGATGGATAAAAAAAGCAAGCTCTTTGTTATGGATGAGTGTGCGTTACTTAACAGCAGATTTTACCATTGGTGAATCAGTGTAGATGATAAAGCATTCTTGTCTTTTCTGTAATACTATTTTCCACAATTTGTTAAAAGCGATGATAGAGTAAAGACATACATGTAATATTTTGTTGTATATTTTATCACTTTTGTTTGGGTTAACGAGGAGAAAAAGAAATTGTCTGCATCCAAAATCCACAAAGACATTTTGTATGATGAATGAGATTTGTAGCATATCAATACGTGTTGAGTGCTAACTTTTTTGCAGATTTTTTTTGGTCAGTCTAACAACAGTTTTAATGGTCAATGAATGTGAGTTCAAGTAATGAATTGAATATGAGTTATCTTTTATTGAATCCATGACTTAAAGCTCCCAAAGAAATGAACTTTTAAGGAAATTTTACATTTGCAAATTAAATCATTTTACACTACGGGAAGTTAAATAAAAAAAATGGGGGAAAATCAGTAATTTTATATTGAGATGTGAAAGCTAGGGGGATTGAAGTTATATTGAACGCATTTTGACATTCACCCCTCAATACATTAGGCCTTAAGTTGATTTTTTTCTAAAATTAACAATGAACAGTTATAGGCAAAGAGATCTTCGTAAAACTTGATTCAGATCCTTTGACCATCTAAAGACATCAGCTTGAACTAAACAAACCCTAGAACGTTAATTCCTCTGAATACATGTATAAACATATGTACAGTAACAAAGTTTCCTTTTTATCAGTTTGTGTATTATTGTTATATTAAGCTGCCTTTGTTTGTTGTTAGAGGTATATTATTATTATTTTTATGCACTGTGAAATGATAAATATCTGTTGGACAATCATTTTCTTGGTTTGATAGTTTTAGTTTAGTATTTGGATGTATATGTCATGTCGGTGGTGTTAATTCTGAAAACCAACATCGTAGAATACCTGGTGAGCTACTAAGACCACCCCTAGCCTTGGTCTGCTGAGCTACTAAGACCACCCCTAGCCTCGGTCTGCTGAGCTACTAAGACCACCCTTAGCCTTGGTATGCTGAGCTACTAAGACCACCCCTAGCCTCGGTCTGCTGAGCTACCAAGACCACCCCAGCCTTGGTCTGCTGAGC
>ENA-OREC01002032-OREC01002032.1-marine-metagenome-genome-assembly--contig:-NODE-2032-length-10826-cov-13.022700_pt1 | contig 10826 bp, 4 predicted proteins | sample MGYA00248626_ERZ508543 | MGnify/ENA primary metagenome ERZ508543 (study PRJEB26211, sample SAMN05518279) | marine metagenome | isolation source: Puget Sound, Washington, USA | host: Bankia setacea... | reverse complement strand
TACTTGGGACTATATAGCTACCTGTTATATGTGTAAGTAGAATTGGAAATAACAAGTAGAATTGGAAATAACAAGTAGAATTGGAAATAACAAGTATATAGCTGAAAATAACAAGTAGAATTGGAAATAACAAGTAGAATTGGAAATAACAAGTAAAATTGGAATTAACAAGTATATAGCTGAAAATAATAAGTAGAATTGGAAATAACAAGTAGAATTGGAAATAACAAGTAGAATTGGAATTAACCAGTAGAATTGGAAATAACAAGTAGAATTGGAATTAACAAGTAGAATTGGAAATAACAAGTAGAATTGGAAATAACAGGTGAAAAATGAAATAACAAATAGCATTGTAAATTAAAAATAGAACTGGATATAACAAGTAGAATTGAAGATATATATATATATATAACAAGTGGGATTGGAAACAACAAGTAACATTGCAAATAACAGGTAGAATTGTAAATAACAAAGACTGTCACTGTCACTTTCTTTTGCATAATGCTTTTTACTGAGGGATTACCTTCTAACTTCCCTTAATCATGCAGTTATAACTTGTTACAGAGGGCGGTTTTTTCTTCTCTGAAACTTAAAGATTAGGTTTTCCTTCTCTGCCAAAATAGCCAATGTGGCAAGAGAGAAATTAAATGTCTAAGCTGTATGAAACTTTTATGTTTGATTTAAATGTAAATGGGTTAACATGTTTTTCTGCCCCCAAAGCTTCAGACAAAGTTACAAAATAACACCACTTTTAAATGGCAATTACGTTTTGTAAATTTGCAACATACAAACATTTTCACCATGTTCTTTTTCCTCTGTTAGAATTTCATTGTAACTTAATCATTCTCCTACATATTTCAAAGAATCCAACCCACACAAATAATATTGCCATTGCACACAAAAAACATTGCCATTGAACACAAACAGCATTGTCATTGCACATAAATAGCATTGCCATTGCACACAAATAGCATTGCCATTGCACACAAATAGAATTGCCATTGCACACAAAAAGCATTGCCATTGCACACAAATAACATTGTCATTGCACACAAAAAACATTGTCATTGCACACAAATAACATTGCCATTGCACACAAATAGCATTGTCATTGCACACAAATAACATTGCCATTGCACACAAAAAGCATTGCCATTGCACACAAATAGCATTGTCATTGCACACAAATAACATTGCCATTGCACACAAAAAGCATTGCCATTGCACACAAATAGCATTGTCATTGCACACAAAAAACATTGCCATTGCACACAAATAACATTGCCATTGCACACAAAAAGCATTGCCATTGCACACAAATAGCATTGTCATTGCATACAAATAACATTGCCATTGCACACAAAAAGCATTGCCATTGCACACAAATAGCATTGTCATTGCACACAAAAAACATTGCCATTGCACACAAATAACATTGCCATTGCACACAAATAGCATTGTCATTGCACACAAATAACATTGCCATTGCACACAAAAAGCATTGTCAATGCACACAAATATCGTTGACATTGTACACAATAACATTGTCATTGCACATAAATAACTTTGTCATGGTTCACAAATAACTTTAACATTGCGCATAAATAACACTGACATTTTACACAAATAACATTCTCATTGTACACAAATTACAGTGTCAGTGCATACAAATAACATTGTCATTGCACACAAATAACATTGACATTGTACACAAATAACAGTGTCAGTGCATACAAATAACATTGTCATTGCACACAAATAAAATTGACATTGTACAAAAATAAAATTGTCATCGCACACAAATAACATTGCCACCACCAGAAAAAATAACATTACCATAGCCAGAAAATAACATTGCCATCACTACCAAATAACATTGCCATTGCAAACAAATCACATTGCATACATATTGACTTAAAGATTACCCATTTAAACAAGGTTGTGACTAGATGGTTCTCTCTGCTTGCTGTTTACCAATAGAAACTGGTTCTGGAAACGTAAATGCTTGCAAAAAGCCTGTTAAACATGTTTCCTTAGTTTCAATAAAGTATATATCAAATGACTAATGTAACAACTGGTATATCAAACAGATTTAACAAAGAAAAGAGGACTTATATTTCACAGCATCATTGTGCAAGTTGTTGTCATCAGTTTGTAATATATGCAATCCAGATGAACATAGTGCAATCATTTACCGTTATTTGAGAATAATAAAGGTTACAAACATCTCTGACAGTGAGAGTTGGCTTATACCCTCACAAAACAAAGTTAATATATTATTGGCAGAAAAGTACAGACAAACAATTCCAAAGAAGCATTTATTGCACATATCTCTTCCACCTTATTTCATAAACAAGTGCCAAATTACAAAAAGCAAGGTCGTTCTTCACAATTATAAAATGCAACTGCCACAAGACAAAGGTAATTGACACTGCTTTTTGCATCTGTAATTCCATGAAAAAATTAACAATTTCAAGCATCTTCACTATTAGTTTCCGTAGATAAACAACAGATTTCGGAAGTATATAGAAATTCACTTTGTCTCTTTTTGAGGGTTTTTGAACTTTCATAAGTAATCGCCAGTTGCCAACAACTCAACAAGTCAAGTTCCTAATGATTTTTTGTACACCTATAGCCAATAAAAGATTGTTTTCCTGTAAGTACAATTATCATTGAATCAGTAAAACTGTAACACCAACGAGCAGAGAGCTATGAGTCAAATCACAATTTTTGATACCATACCTCTGTCCCGTAACTAATTATCTTTTTCGAATCAAAGTTTACGGTCTTTCAAGAAATCTGCACTAATCTGAGTTAACTCTCAATCTCAAACATTCTCCAGAATTCTGATGGCTTGGTATTTGGGTTTGCAAGTTTTGCTGCGTCCCGCTAATGCACTAGAGTACACAATATTCCCCCTAATACACCACTTGTATATCAGTCACTCTGTCTAATGTCATATCTAATCTACTCATAATAAAAGTTTAAAAAATTGTGAAAATATAAAGAACAAAATTGCACAATCAGCAAATAATTTTCCCTTTTTCTCTTTAATGTTTCTGAGTATTTTAATTTCCCCCTGCTTTTTATTATCTTGCTACTATTGGTTTCACAAAGTATTCTTTTCTTTCAACTTTAAATTTTGATACCATTTTTTCTCCATTAAAATTTTCGGAAAATGTAACGTAAAAGAAACACGATCGAGGTAGAGATAACTTTCGAGGCAAAACAGCAACAACATAAAACTGCTTTTCAACAATATTAGTACAGGTGAGGGCTACATAGATTTTTTGCCCATCTAAATAAACACAAACTTTCCATTTTCATTGTTGTTAGTAGATACAGATTGACCTATAAATACCTGACCTCTAATTTCCATGCTAATCTCCATATGGAAGAAAAATACTGTAAATTGGAAAAAAATATTTAAGTTGCCCTTTTTTCCAATTTCGTTAATCAAAGCTCATAAAAATGATTTACTATAAACCTGACTTTCCGAATAAGCAAAGTCTTCATCACATAAAAAAATGTGAACATATTTATCAGTTTGTCCGTTTGGGAGAGGCGTGACTTACGAGAAATAGGGACAGACAAATGGACAGACAAAGTGATTAGTATATACCCCACAGAAAAAACATCAGGATGGGAGAGGTTATTAATATCTTGATCAAATCTGAATTTACAGTAGAACAGTGATTTCTGATTTAAAAACAAAACAAAAACAGAGGTCCTTTACATTTTCCGTTTTTAAAGATATTGAAACTTTAATCTAACAACCACTATAATTAACAGCTAAGTCAACTTCTTCAAGTCTCTACAAATGACAAAACCTTGGAAAGTAGATATGTATCTAGTTGTGCTACTAATTCATTGAATCTTGATATACCCAACTAGTTTTCCACAATATATCCACATATCCAATACATGTAGTAAACTCACCATTGTTACCTAGGAAGTTTTCCGTTTAATCAGTTTGCAATTATCATTCAGACAAAGTGCTCTAGAAATAAACTCTTGTTTTAATAACTGGTACTATTCCTACAAATCAAAAGAATTCTTCATTGATCTCAATCTGACATTGGAACTCAATCAATAGCTGTTAGATATGTGCTGAGTATGTAGGTTTTCCTTGACAGACGCAAAGAGAAAAATAAAATATAGACCTGGAGTTGCTTGCAAAGTTAAAGTGCTTGCAATAATGGTGTATTCTTATATATTGCTACCATGTAAGTTAGAGCTCTGTTGCACTGAAACATTCAAATTATTCAATTATCTGAGGTATATATTGCCTTGAAAATGAATGGATTGTGACTTAGAAAGGTGATAGATAGTTAAGAGGTAAATAACTACGGGAAAGACAGATTTGATCAAAAGGTAATAAGTGAAGAAAAATATATCCAAGATATTTAAGAAAGGTAACTCTTACAAATTTCAGCACAGTAAGAGTAACTAATCTTTACAGCTGTAATAAAGCTTCTCAAATTTCATGTGTTAAGTGATTTAATGTTGTTGCTTTTTTTCTATTTTCAGGAGAAAGATTTAATAAAGCTGGAACCTTAGTCTAATCTAGAGTAACAAGAGTAACGGTTCCTAGTGTATACTCATGTGGCCGTCTGCTTGGTGATTTGCAAAAGGAAATGAAGAAATTTGTGAAAAACTGGACAACCTTTAACAAGTCTCAAGTCTACAAATAACCTGGATAATTATTAATATTACGGTCATTTCCCCCAAAACAGAAATAATTTAAAAGTTAAAGATTCAAATGTACAGCAAGGTTTTTTCAAAGTACCAATCAACAAGTGTAAATATTTCGAAGAGGTTGATGATTTTTAACTTTGTATGATTATCTGTGGGAAAAAAGTAAACTATATACTATATCAATGAGCAGGTTTTGCAATGAACATTCTACAACACTCAAGTAACTATTATGCACAGTAAATCTAATTCTTCTGTTCGATCTGTTCTTATAAAATTGAAAATGGAATAAAAAAAAAACGTGTGAACTTCTTGTACTAAAACTGTGAATACAATCTGCAAGACTATATTGAGCATGGGAGTATTTCACAGAGTTATTAAGGCATTCACCTGCTATTGTTGTACTTGTGGTGGTTTGTACTTGTAGTAGAGTTGATTACATTATACCCCACCTGCCCTACACACACATGGATATATAACCAAAAAGCCGTGAAAAACAGTGGTGACTTCTTGTCTGTGCACTGCCTCATACAAACTGGGAAACATGTGATTAAAGAAGAATTGAACAAAAACTACATAGCTTGAGTGCAGGGACTTATAGAAGAGGTGAATAAAAAGACAAAATTCTGGATTCTGAATTTTTGGATTATGTTTTTTCTCTATGGCACTGGAGTGTGTGGATAATGCACTGGACAGCTAAGCATATGGAGAAGGTTGACTTGAATTAACTAGTAGGAAAAGGGTTTTGAAACTTTCTTTCCTTCTCAAGTGGCAAATCTAGAGTGATATCTTTGTGAGAAAAAAGGCTTGTAGTTTTTATGAAGTATGCCAAAAGGAAAGTTCAGACAGAAGAAAGTGCAGAAAAACCTGTGAAAATTGTGGAATTATAAGAAATCTAGTTTTTTTGTAAAAAGTGTTGTGTGTTTTTCTTGGGCAAATTATTTGGATTACAAACCTGTTGCTGAAATTCGATTGGGAAGGAAAAAGTTGAGTTGTTTTTCGTTTAAGTGATTAATCTGGATATACCTGTACAAAAAAAAAAAAACTATAAATTTTGGATTAAGCGCTTGATGTTGCTAACAGATTTCCATCACACTAGGGATAATAGCAAGTGCTTGTCTCAAATCAAGGTTATCTAGTCCTCTAACAGGGTTGAGCAGGTAAAAACAAATTGACAGATGAGGGAGCCAGGATTCAGTACTGTATCTAGAGCACGTAACGGTCTCAGAAGGGAAGACTATATTCTCAGGAACATTATACATGTATTAGCACTTCACAATATCAAAAGGTAGTCAAAGTCATGAAAACATTAAGATCACATTAAATCGAAGCATAGTTCAATTAAATTGTGCCATAAGGGCTAAAACACTTGTACATATTGAGAGATAGCTGTGTCCAAAACTGTATAACGATTTAGCCAAAGTGCCAGGGAAGTGATAACTCGAGCAATAAGTATAGAGCATGCAGACTGCACTGGATTCCTGATACATCGTGATAAAGCCTCACAAATCTCAGAAAAAGAAATCTCCTAAAAGGACTAGGTCAACCCATTAACTATCCATCTATGCAATTGTAATGAATTATGCAAGAACTTTCCTTCGTTGTACCATTTACTCTCCCCCATTTCTATCAACTTTTATGCCTGAAGCGTTCATTTTATGAGATTAACCGTGTAAGAAGTAAGAATGCTACATTTCTGCTTTTTTGTTGTAACTAAGTAGGAGGTTAAATGGTTATCAGGAATTACGTAAAATAATTGCTTAGTTAATAACGGTGGATTCTAAATATACCACTGTTGGGAGTAATACTGTGATAAATACCGGTTGGTTAGTTAATTAAAGACCTATCAGCTGATTAATGATAAAATTTCAAAGCTGTTATACTGAAATACCCACCACTATGAGGTCTCAGAGAACTCTGCTATATTCCGGTCAATAATTCTGCGAAAAAAGCAACAGCAGACGCAAAAAAAGTGAAAAGAGCCAGTGTCAAGATTTCCTTTAAAGTTTCTCAGTGACTTCCAATATTTGAACTATTCGCGATAAAAGGGTATTAATATTGCAATGTCTACAGGCCGTGTGCTCAACGGCTTACATTTTGTTGTGATTCTGTCTGTTACCTTCCACGGAATCAATTGCTCTAATCTGCCAATCACTGTGAATATGTCGTCTGCTACAAGTTCTATGCCTCCCTCGATAGTCAATGGAACATTCCAACTCCACTTCCATCCAGAATCAATCAATGCCTTGATTCGCGGCCGCAACACTACTGTGTTTTTTAATTGTACATTGAAAGACAGAGCTGGTGACAAAGTCAGGGATGTGATTGCTGACACAAATTCCACCACATATTATGCGTGGGTGGAGACCGGAAATGCCGACATAGTACAGTTTATCATTCCATCTGCTATGGTTAACAAGGACCCACATACCGAGGATACTCTAAAAAAGGATCTCAAATTGCCTATACACATCAATGGTGTTAACAACTTCACCATACAAGCCATGCACATCGGCTATGTGACAGTGTTTGTTACTATATTTGGAACTAGTTCATTTGTGATGGCACGGTCGGCACAGGCTAGTCAAACTATGGGGCAGGGAGATTACAGAGTGGCCGTGGTGCCGAGACCAAAAACCGCTGACTTTGTGTTTGATTGTTCTGCAGCAGCTGTGGCAATACTTATTAGCTTTGGAATCGGCTGTGTGACTGATACGGAAAATTTAAAGCGACAATTGAAATACCCAGTGTCTCTTGTGATAGGATTCTGCTGCCAGTTTCTACTGATGCCTGTAGTAAGTATTTAAAATCAGTCTCTGCCTCTAACATACGTACCTAGTTTTCTTTATAAAGACATCATAATTCTGTGTTAATTCTGCTCCATTCAAATATAAGTACATGTACTTTAAATCATTGTTCACATCATTCTACATTTATATGAGCCACATTATAACAATCCTTTATGTTGTGTGTACCAAAGTCATGAAATAAAGATTGAATTTCTAGTTCACCAGTATTGATTTCACATTACTGCCACAACCATTTGCTCACTTTTCTACGGCTAACATGATCACAGAGTGAGAGGGCTCAAAGACTTATATCATCTTACAGCGTTTCAGTTGCACAGTGTCCGAGATCGCACGAGACTCTCCGACTTTTACTGGTCCAAAATAATGTTTACTATAATACTTTTTTCTATTGAGAAACTTTTGCAATTTTTACTGGACCAACTGAATTTTTACCAGTCAAGAACTTAGGACCGGCAGTGTTCACATAAACCAAAGTATATCAATTTATTTTTGTTCAATGGTTCAACTTAAGGGCTGTCAAAAAATCGCAGCACAGCCACTCGTATAGCGAAAACAAAAACAAAACAAAAAATCCTTACACACTTGGAATTTCAACTTGGCCCTGAAATTGAGTTTTTTTAATAATTATACCATTTTTGATTTTATTCAAATTTGGTCATCTATTTTTATTAAGATTTTGATATTAAAGACTGTTATACATTTAAATTGAGCAAGCTCAATGAAGTCAACATGTTTGCTATCAACAAAACATCGTAGTCATAATGAGCTTACTGTGTTATCTTTTCTCATCTAGTATTGGAGAATAAAGACTAAAAAATAAAGGTTAGTGGTTTAATCAAAAACATACCAATTTAAATGAACAACTTGCATCATCTGCAAAAGCCAACAAAACATGTATACAACATCTTGTAATTTGGCCTGGCGGCATGACCAGAAGACTTCCATTTTATAAGCATAATAACAATCTAACATCTCAACCTTACAATCTTTCACATAAAGGTTACCTCTTTAATACAATAGAAATAAAGAGGTCTATCGCAGTTAATGATGTGCTGAGCAGGGCCGCCATGAAAGAAAAGTTTCCATAGATTTCAGCTGTTTAATCGACAGTTCCAATCAAGGAGTGAATGTGAAAGAGTTCTAACTGCTACTTTATTCAATAGCACTTAGAACACTTTTGCTTTCACCACTCTCAATGCACCTGCCCAATAAAAGTACACCCTACTCTAAAAAACGATGATCTATGGCCTATAAAACTTTACAAGAATTATAAACAAACTTATTACCCTATCTGCCCTTTGCAGCCTAAAACCCCGCGACCTCGAGTCTATAACTAACAACACTATGTACAGCACTCCTGACTTCAAAAGTTCCAAAAAGCTACTAACAACAGAAATGAACTGATCCAAAAAAAGATCTTTCTGATCGACACCTTAAACATTGTAGTAAGTCACTATGAACAGAATTGTTTAAAGCTTTAGTCAAGATGAGACTAATTCAACAGTTACTAGCTAATAAAATGTAATAGACAGCTCTTTCCAAACATATCCTGATTCAAAGCTCTCAAACTTCCAGCATGCTGTTTCATCAAATTTCAAGTGATGATGGATGGATGAGTGTCCTATCTACTTCTGTGTTCAATATCACTAAGGACCCTTTTGCTTTCACACCTCAAAATTCAGCGAAAACATGATAAAAATCAAGGGTTGAAACCAGAAGTCAGTGAAGAGATACAGTTTTCTTGTTTTAATTAAATTCAACTTTATTTAGATTGGGGAAAAGGCAAAAAAACAAATAAATCATGTTGGCAGGACTTAGAACTCATATAACTTTTCCAAGCATGTCTACAATACCAAGACAGAAAACGGGCAACGCCAAAAATTGCCCCATCCATCTTGCTGAGTTTGCACAAAAAAAGTAAGCCGTTCACTGACTAGTTTATATAATTTATTTCTTCTTTATCCCCTCATAAATTATTTCATAGCATCATAATTACCCTATACCTATCATGTCTGAGCCTTACTATTGGTACTGAACAGGTTATAGAGGATGAATTACACAGATTTACAGCCCAGTGGTATATCAGACAGGGTGATTTCTTAGTTCCATATTTATTCTTGGCAGTAATAAACAGTTTGCTTTATTGAGGTACACTGAAACAGAAAAAACAACTTTATAAGTAATGCAAATACAAAAAAAGCTCAAGTCTTACAAAAAATTACTCGTAAAGCCAGAAAAACTGCTGCCTGAAAACTGATTAAAAGTGCATCACGATATTTTTTTCTAATTTCTTTATGGTGCAAGTAAACTGGGGTCTAAGCGGTTTTGAAGAAAGAAGTAAACTGGGGCCTAAGCGGTTTTGAAGAAAGAAGTAAACTGGGGTCTAAGCGGTTTTGAAGAAAGAGGTAAACTGGGGCCTAAGTGGTTTTGAAGAAAGAAGTAAACTGGGGTCTAAGCGGTTTTGAAGAAAGAAGCAGATAGAACACATTCGCATTCAAACCCTCTGTCATGAACTCTGTCATGAACTCTGTCATGAACTCTGTTATGAACTCTGTCATGAACTAAGCATAACTCTAAAAAACACAACATAATTTAATCAAGTGATTGCAAGCTTACTTATATTCACCGGTTTTGCTTGGCGTATCTTCAACTGTAGCAAAGCAACTTTCAGAACCTCAAACCATTGCTAAATCAAGGTCATGAACACAAATCTCTTAGTACCATTTACTCTAAATCTGAAATAAGTCATTATTATATTTGTGCGTCAAATACATGTGTGACCATGTCTCAATAGCAAAGAATATACTATTAGACCAGGGGGCCATTACTCAATAATCATAGGTATACTAATTTTACCTAAGAACGATTTATATTGTTCTTAGTAACTATTGGTTTATCTACCTAGGTGTGATAGCAGTTTTAGGAGTCATAATGAAACAATCTTCAGATTTCAATTACAATTTGCAGAAAGTATATTTTGTATGGGATGTTTTGCTCTTGTATTTGCTTGGGTTTTTTCCAAGAAATACAAATGTGTCGGCTCTCATGTAACCAGAATCAATGAATGTTGAAGATAATCGCGTGGAACAATTGACTCAAGCACCACTTGTACTACATGCAAAAAAACACAATGGCCTGGAGGAAATTACTAGTTAGCTTGATTACAAGAGAAACTTAGAAAAACAATAAGAACACATGCCTTGAAGTACCAAAATACCAACACTACCCTTCCTTGAGGCATGTTGCAATAATGAGATTGTACATTAAGAAATGAAAACATACAGCCAAAAGTGAAATTGAACACACACACCCTTACCCCCC
>ENA-OREC01002031-OREC01002031.1-marine-metagenome-genome-assembly--contig:-NODE-2031-length-10828-cov-11.529253_pt1 | contig 10828 bp, 7 predicted proteins | sample MGYA00248626_ERZ508543 | MGnify/ENA primary metagenome ERZ508543 (study PRJEB26211, sample SAMN05518279) | marine metagenome | isolation source: Puget Sound, Washington, USA | host: Bankia setacea... | reverse complement strand
TTCATTGTGTTAGTACGTGTTTGTATATTCATTGTGTTAGTACTTGTTTGTATATTCATTGTGTTAGTACTTGTTTGGTGGGTACGCGTTTACGTAAAACTAGTCAGGATGAACGAAATTTAGTACGCTATTAATCGTTTGTCTGGATGTAAATGTGAATGTGTTTGAACCATCGCTCTCTTTTTGCTGTTGCAGAATACCACGAAGCATTTAATTTGTTTGACAAGGATGGGAATGGGCAGGTAACTAAGCAGGAACTGAAGGCCGTACTTCTCACCCTGGGGAAGAATCCAACAGACGAGGAGGTCCAGGAAATGATCACCAGTGTCGACAGTAATGGTAAGAACAGCTCTGGCGCACTACTTGAACTTTGTTGCTTTATAAAATAAAACTATGATTATTATTGTAGTTATTATGAATTTAGAACGGATTTCAAAAGTGTTTATATTATGTTACATGTAGTCTTCAGGCAATCAACACTTTGTCATATATTTACATTCATTGCACTCGACCGAAGATATTTCCATAAACAAAATTCTGGATCACTTTATTGTACATTATTCTATTGGAAATGAAATGGTCATGTTGCCACCAAGTCAAACAGGTTGATTTAACATGGTTACTCAAACACAACGACTAGACAAACGTTAACGTTGTAGATAAAACAGTTTATAAGCCATACACAATGCTATATACTATGGTAGGATGTTATTAGCAAGCTCTTGAGAGCGTACAATGTAAATGTTATGTTACAGAGAACGGCACGGTGGACTTTGACGAGTTCCTGTTGTTGATGGAGAAGGAGGTGCGGTCGTTTGAGTCAGAGGCGATGATACGAGAAGCATTTGAAGTATTTGACACGTCAGGTGAAGGCTATATCACAATCAGAAAACTAAAGCAGGTAATACAGGATCTTGGTTGCCAGTTTAGTGAGGAGGAGATAGATGAGATGATGGAGCTAGCGGACCAAGACGGTGATGGCCGGGTGGAATATGAAGGTACGTACTCGTATGTGCTCAGGTGGTCGCTGAAACCATGGCGTATTTCATAAACAGTTGAACGTTAACTAACGCATACAACATTGCAATCGTAGATCATTTCCTTGGATTATGTGCCACTGACTGCGTGGATAGGCAAACTTCCTAAATTTGTGAAAGAGCAAGAGGCCTTTGTTAAAATGTTTGGTTTGTACTAATTCATATTAGTTTTCTCATGAAAGAAGCATGTCTCCTTTTTTAAATCACACTCGAGGCTGTTCCTGAAACCAATCAGTACTGCGAAATTAGGGTAACATAAGGAAGTTATAGGAGCCTTTGGTTGGGGTTCAAACTCACGCCTGGCAGACATCCACCGATTACGATTCAGACGCAATAATCTTGGAGCCGCCAGTTATGCTCACATGTGGTGTACCTCTAGATTAACTACTCAATTACGGAATGTATTCACTGTTCACAACTTAAAGTCCGCTTGGTTCCTAGTGTTTTAATACCTCAAAGTTGAGAAAGTTCTGTAAAATGCCAAGAATCCAAGAGCTCTTCTGAAACAACCTATACCAAACAGTGATCAAGGATTTGTATGATTTCAGATTACGTTCGTGTTATGACAACTGGATAACGAGACTGAAAACCTGTGCCAAAACAGATCAATGTTAAACTCAGAATATGATAATACTTAGATAGTGTATGTGATTGATTTACTGTTGTAATAAATAAGTGTACTATAACATCTGTTTTGTTCTGTTATTTGTAGGATTAATTGGTCTACTGAGCATGCAGAACGAGTCCCTGTTTTCCGCATACCAAAAGGTAGAAGCTTATACCTAATCATGCACTTACAAGCTGCATAGTTAATGTCATCACCTCATATTGCATCGTTAATATCATCTCACACAACTGCACGAATCTTCCTTATATGCAGTAATAGTTGACAAGTAAGTACTCACATAACACAGTTGTGTTGGAACTTTGCCACATTTCAAAGACTATGGCATCTACCAAGAATGTCTTCAAGATAAAGCATAATATTGTCATCGAGACTCATTGGGTTATCTAACAGTATATGTATATCACTTATTGGACTTTTTCACTCTGATAGTATATTGTTTAAAGGGGTTATATTATGGTAATCACAGAAACTCGATACTTCTGAGTAACTATGTTCACTGCTCGGGACAAGGAAGCCTCCAAGATTCAAAGCTCGAATAAAAGGTTAAGCTGAATTGAGTGTTCAAAGTCAAGACCTCACTGTAGGTCAAAGCCTCGTGTGCCAACGAGTAGATATCAACAACGTATGACGAAACATTTATATGTTCTCATTCATGACAACCGGTGAAAGTGTTAGACACATAGATAAATGCATGTCAATTCACAAACGCAGAAAACGATGCGTAAAATACAACCATTTGTTTCTGAGAGAGTTCATTTGAAGGAATGTTGATTTCTTTGGCGTATTTTTCATGTATGAGATTCATTACTTTTACGTGTTTGAATCTGTTATTTTTATTTCTAATAGTTTGTTGTGTTTAAAAGTATGTGTTACTTCATACACAGTTCGTTTATTAAAATACGCCCGTAAGCAAGTCAGCCATTCCATATTGAAACAGACATGACAGAAAGGCCCCTCATTGCAACCTGTCAATAATAAAGCAATGTTCGGTTTAAATAGCGGGTTCGGAGAGAAGAACACGAACGACAGGAAGCTGCGAAACGACCTCCAACACCCGATCCAGAACCTGAATCAAAAGAAGACATTGTACCCGAAGGTGAACATGTTCCGGACATGAACGAGATAGCAAGCCAGTATGAGCCGGACGTGTATGACCAATACAGCAGGAAGGTGGTAGGTGGAAAAACCGTCATCAAAACACCGGGACAGAAAGTACAGATGAGTCGCACCAGGATGAAATATTTACAACGTCACAATAAATCCCAAGCGAAAGACATTGAGGAGGAAAGCCACCCAATACCTGAAGCATCGACTGTACTCCGTGAGTCGAATGGATCACCATCTAAAGTATTGGTAAATATGTGTAACTATATTCAATCAACAATTGTGTTTTAATGTCTAGAATCATACTGCTGTTTGAAGCTCTTGAATGATTATGAAGTGTACTGATGTGCGGTCTTGTAAATGGAGGCGTCAGTGTATGTTAGGTGGTCCATATTTGTAAACGTCTTATCACACGTGCCTCTTAACGCCCTAAGTCGTCCACGAACCCCAAACTACCGAGAGGGCCAGAGTATACACATAACAGTATACATGTTTACCGTTTAAAACATATGAAACCTAAATGATACTTGAATGTATGTAAGAATGACTTGAATAGATGCTATACGTTATCTGTACTTCAAGATGCAGAACTTACAGAAGACGGTCTTCCGATTCAAACCAGAAACTCTTACAAAGCAGGGGGAAATTTAAAAAAAACTTTGAGGAACACGGCGTGCACTAGCTTGTTCGGTTGAGTAGTTATTACAAGTTGATGTAAGTCTGTGTTTTATGTTGACAGCTGAGTCCTATGACAGAGATGTGGCTTGGTACTATACATGATGAGAGACAGAAGTTCGATACCCGATTTGTATCCAACCCACCTAAACAATACAAACACGTCGTAAGTACTACATAAGAACATCGACCAGACACTCGTGAATTCATAACACGGTCTGCTGAGTTTTGAAATAAGTGGATTAGATTGTCGTGTTATAACAAAATAGATTATATCTCGTGTCTTTGAATAAACAGGTAACACTTATGTTGTAATGCATTTGACCATTTAATTAATTCCGTAATTTTGGGTCAAACATCGTATACAATAATTAATCAGTTATTTTGTCAAGGTCGCCTTCTGTAATGTACATGTTTCCAGAGAAAGGCGAGATCATGTTTTTCACTAATTGGGGCTAGGATTTTAGTACTTTCCCTTTTAGCGCTCTCATTTTAAAATGAGCGTGTTTAAGGGGTGACCTACGTAAACTGAAACCTCAAAGCTTGGAAATAGCTGCAATTTATCCATTTCTAAAACAAATGTACTCCATATCCCACCGACCGTATATAATTGAAGCCTGTACTAACTAAAGCGTTACATTCCATGCATTACAAGTTATAAGTGACATCTTAGTATACAAAAGAAGAACTACACTCACAGGCATATAGTTACACTTGGACCAACGTATGATATGGTACAAAGGAACTATCTTGCAAGTCGACAGAACGTAACAAGTATAGTCTGTTGTTATATGACATAGCTGACTAACGATGTAACATTGGAAATGGTCCAACAACGGGAATTGCATAATTGACACTGTCTGTTGTATAACCATCAACTAGCGTCGCAAAGTTACTGTGTTGGAACGTCAATACTTAGAAACATATCTTCAACGGTCACAGAAAAAGAACAAAGCCTAACAAAGCTCTCACTGTCAAGGTCACAATGGCAGCAACAATGGTAGGTAAATGTGTATGGAATGCCGACGCTAAAAGAATTCACCTCATACCACATTAGATAAGAAAACAACATAAACATAATAATAATCTATATCGTAGCGTGTGTGCTTTTTTCTGGAATCAATTGCACGTGAATGTAGTGTTACGACAGAACTATTAACTATCACGACCCTGGTAAAAACTTAACGTTATTTGTGTCAGAAAGAATACATGTGATATTTTATTATTCAATGGTTGGTTGATTACAAAATGCCTTAACTATTTAACTTAAAATGTCCAGAGAACTCCCGTATACTGTCGCACGCACTATCAACTACATGTCGTATAAACAAATAAAAAAGTATTCGCCAACGGTTATTAGGTACATTTATGCACGATCTAACATATTGTGAAATGATTCTTTTTGCATTTTTGAAAATGAAATTAAAGTTGCACCTTCGCTCCCAATAAGTTAATTTCCTAAATATATTTTTTAAGAAATGAGCATACATGTATTATAATAAATGCTTTTTACGAAGGAATATGTATTGAATTTGAAAGAAACAGCATTACATCATTGTTTTTTCTACTTTCAAATTGCTTGTAACTACTAAAATCTTATATGACTAACCCGTTAAATGTTATTTTTGACGATTTCGATATACGATAACTAGGCTGTAGGGTAGAATTTAGATGTCTATATATTCCACAAGAGTATTTTGTGACTATGAAGTATAGATGAATATCTATTAATTTTATTTTGATAAAAGTACATCTTTAAACAGGATTGTGTCTTTAATGCATTGGGCAGGCAAAACACAAATATAATTATGCAGACGTCAATGGAGAACAGCCAACATACCACGCCTACAAATAACTCTCAGACTGTAGTTCTACAAGTTACACGATGTAAATAATTAAAACGAGCTAAGCGAGCTGTTCATGTATGTTTTATTGTTTAGTATGTTCTTGTTAGCGGTATGCTACTGTAACGCGTGTACCGCAGATATATTTACCACTGCAGGAATGTTAACTCTATAACCACTGTATATAACGTCTACAAACAGCACCACTCACGCTATCAACGTTAAGTAGGTTGTGCATTTATAGGTTGGGAGTTACATTTGTTATACTTGGGCTTTGTTTGTGAGCTGATCAAATTCTGAGTGTTTGTAACTTATTGTTGTTCTTTTCTCTCTCTCATTTTGAGCATTTGTCTCTCATATATCCCAACAAGTTGAAGTAGCGCCAACTGGGCATGCACACTCCACATTGTGTGCAAGAATGTCATTTGTAAATACTGAAGTACTCTACTACAGTGTACATAACAATCTACTTGGGCAGGAATAGCACGCCCCTAGCCTCGACAAGGACATAACAAGTACATATATTAACCAGTGACACAAACTAACGGCCTAGAAGAAATGACTGGGTGCAACTCTATATCTAAATACTAGTTTTACTTCTGTCTACCATTGCCAGATTTGCAAAAGACCACACAAGGGAGCATATAAAAGTGGTCTTAGTTGACAGTGAGGACTTTGTAAGCATGTTGAACTACATTGAAAACTACCCAAGCTGACATAACATAGTGGTCTCCAGGAGAGGCTTAAATGTCTATGTCAAATAGATGTAAGCCTTGCGTGTATATGGTGTTTATAACGTTAAGTTTACTTTACTCATTGGTTCCTATGTTTCAGGAAAGTCGGCTGAAGGAACCTAACTATTATTTACGGAAACAGAACAGAAAGCCTCCAGAACAAGAACTTGTCATGACCAATAGCAACGCACCTCGTGTAGACATTGACAAAGAGATTAAAGAGTTACAGTTCCATAGAAAACAAAAGCTGCCTGTCAAATCAAATTCCCGACCACCCGTTATCCTTGACACTGTGAGACCAGTGGTGGGCAATCAAACAGCGAAGGCTCCTAAGCGATACGTACCCCACGATAACTACTCGGCCGCCTATATGAAAGACAGACAGTCCCTCGAGAAATTGTACTATGGACTTTGGAGAACTGCGTTTTCGAATGCAATAGAGAAACTACGGGAAACAAAGGTAAATAACAATGATATAGTTCCTACCAAACTGGAATGATATACATGTCTAAAGCAGTACGCTGAGAAAGGTACATCCATTAAAAGCACCTCCTCATAGAGTAAAGTATACGTGCCAAATTACAGCATAACAGATTTGACATTTACTAATTTACTGATGATATATAATTACATGTAAATTAGTTTTTACATATAAGAACTAGGAAACAGAACGGAATTATGTCGCTCTCATTCTGTGTTACTTTGTTATCATTCTAATGCGTCTTGTTTTACGTTGGAAATAGACTTTACCCTCAATGCTCAGTACTGGCTGGTTCAAGGAACGGATTTGAGCGTGATTCTCACAAGCACTATTGCTTCATTCACAATCGAACTAAACACTTTTTTGTATTAAACCAACGCGTATTTCCGCCGTTCTGTGTAATAGTGGTAAATAAATGTCATCAGTAATTTCTCCAAACAACAATATATACCCCAAAACTAATGAAATTAGAGAGCCGTGTTATATTTGAGTCAGCAGATGGTGAGTTTGGTGGTCTGACGGTTGCTCTGTTGGTTAAATGGTCTCAAAGTCCTCTCCACAGTTTTCAAATGATCTACATGAATATGAAAGTTGCTACACATTATCCCGCTCACGTGTAGTTGTGAATGATATATTTTGTGTAAGGCCCGGTCCAGTGTGTTCAAAAAGTATGCCCCTTCCTCAGAAGTCTTATACATGTGTCTCCATATAGAGAAAAGTTCGTGTCTCAAACTCCTTTCACAGTTTTCAAGCATTGCTAAATAAACGAACTGTTTCAATCAAAGCATAACTGATAACAAATAGTTCAAGAGCATTCTGACCAATCCCCTTACTAACATGTGTTATACTTTAGGCTTGGTAGTCCTTGGTCAACTGTCAGAACTTCGACTTACATTTCAGAGAGGCAAGATAGAGCTAAACACTCCAGATTTAATCGCAGAGAAGGTGAAACATGAACTGCAACAGAAGAAGAAGAAGACGCCGAGAAGACCAAAGCCCATGAAACGTTTGTCTGTTATCTCACCGTCCATAGAAACAGCACAACACAAGGTAACATCTTATGTTCAATTTAACTCAGTGCAACACTCGGCCCGTATATGCGGTGCGGCCTTTGTGTCACAACCTTGATGAATGACTTGTTGTTAACATAACTATTTTATCTACGTGTACCAACCATTTATACATAGAATCACGTGTCATTGGGGGAAAACTCCGTGTCATAGAGCATAAAACCATGTGTGTCATTGGGAAAAAAACTCATTGAGTATATAACCACGTGTCATTGTGCAGAAAACTCCGTGTCATTGAGTATATAACCACGTGTCATTGTGCAGAAAACTCCGTGTCATTGAGCATAAAACCACGTGTCATGGGTGGGGGGGAATACGTGTCATTGAGCATAAACCCACGCGTCGTTGGGCAAAAGCTCCGTGTCATTGAGCATAAAAACACGTGTCAGTTAGCCAAAGTCTAGTTGACACCCGTAATTGTTGTGTTGTTGTTTGTTCATATTTGTTTAGTAACTGATAGTCCGTCGTGTTGCTTGCTTGATGCTATTCGATCAAACGTTGGTATGTTTCAGAGTTACGTAGACGATGTTTCACCCAAGAAGACACCACGAGGCTCTTATACACAGCGTTTTAGAAAACTGGCCGGTCTGGAGCAACCGTTGCCTAGTATTGAACATTCTGACAGTTCGGAGAAAAGACCTACCATAACTAATGTTACAAGACATCATCGGGCATTAGCCGAGAGGCCCAATGACGTCATCACTAAATCTGGTCTAAATAGATTGACGCATGTACGCATATTATAGATGAACATATACCACACAATCATACAGATATATACACATATGAAGGATGGTGCATTCATTTGTTTTACCAGCATGTTTGACATAACCACATCAGAAGAAAAGTACCAACTAATCTAAGTGAACGTTTTGTTGAAATTCATCGTTTGTTATGTAACAATACGATAGATATATATTTATATATATTATATATACCATGTTGACAGTAATGTAAACGACTTTTCAATTAATGTTACAAAGCTTTCTTTATTGTGCGAATGTGCCGTGTACATTGTTAAACTTTGTGTCAATGCGTTTTTGATTTTGCCATTACGTATACGAGTACATGTTAAAATGAACAAATAAAATGCGATACGAGAAGAAAATAAACCTACATTCAGTTTAAACACTTATATCATCCAGAGGAAATAATGTAGACGAACAATTAAAGCACGGTTTTATTACAAAATACAATTAACATCGTTATAACCGTAATGCTCACTGTTTGTCATAAGTATTATATACTCATTATGTACGTATACTTCTTCGCCTGAACATTTCAATGAATCAGTGACTACGCCTGTATTTAACGAGTGGGAGGCTTCTTAATCATTATATCCGAAACTTGCAAAATAGTAGCTCGCTATACGGTGTAGTTATGCAAGATGATACGCCCCTTATATTTGTCTGCTATATGTCTAAAGCAAAACAACAAACAACACTGTTAGATAGAAACTTGTAAACGCAAAGTAGCTGTACCTGGCATATACAAAGAAACTTACCTGAAAGTAATAAAAGACTATGTGAATGACTTCTCCAGATACACAGTATGTTTGAGAATTTTTTGGGGAAAAACTTTCAAGAAACTTGCGGTTAGCGTTGTAGCTCAAATATACGTTGTCATGGTTACCACATTGGCCGCCGAATTCGTTATAAGCCTACACGAGTGAGTGGTAGTGAGAGGCAACAGTGCGGGAGTGATAGGGAATGTTGGCAGAGTTTAGGTGATCTAGCAGTGAACGTAGCAAGTTAGGAGAATTCCAGTAGATACAAATTGATGCACGGTGGTTTGTGTGAGCATTAGTGAAGGTGTGACAAGGAATACGTTAAATTCTGTGTGTGTGCAGTTTATACTTGGGAACCATTCTATAACTCGGGTATCGTGTAAAATCAATAGCTGTGTTGTGTGTATTTTTGTGTGTATATTTTAAAAATAAGTTAATCGTAAATCGAAAGGGATAGTGCAACATGGGGTTCAACACATCGTCCATTTGGCTGAAGGTCGCCCTGGTCTGTCTTCTGCTGGCCACGGTGATGTATATTATTGGATTTGCTACCCATTCATGGATGACGCACTCAGGATATACTCGTAGAAATGTGTACTCATCGACTAGCTTTGGTTTGTGGAAGCACGACTATTGTAGCCAGTGGGACTGCAACAGCTATAGTATCACCTCTCCATATCTAAGAAGCATGAGATGGACAGGTGCGTGTTCGTTTGTTAATTAATTCTGGTAACAAGGTACTCGTTATGTTCTATCCATGAACTAACAAATTCTACGCCCAGTTACTGCTCTCCGCTTACCAAAAGTCAAATTAAATATAATGCATTTTACTTAGTACCAATGTCACACCATTCACATGTTTAGTTTTAATTGGTGTTGCGTGTCGATAAGTTTGTTTATCTTTCATGTACATTATCAAGACACTATAGTTATAACTCCGTATGTTATAAAGATGAAGTTAAAGTGATGCCTGAAGTAAGAAGTTCTCAGTTGTATACAATTATGAGCGAGTGGTATTTAGTCGAAAGAATATTTACGGGCACAATTTATGCGCACACTCGTGTTCCCCCTTCCAGTCCTACAATAGGTCTAAACAATCAAAAAAGCACATATCAGATAAACTTTCATCTTAAAACTATATTTGTTAGCTTTAATCACGTTGTAGATGACTTGTTCATTAAACCCTGTGAACAATCCTGAATATTTAAAACGTTTTTCAAAGGCTCGGCACATTGTTAACACATTATTCTGTTGTTGTTTTTCCTTTTTGAGACAATTAATTCCCCCTACCTCACCATGTAGGCATCCACTCGCGATGAGTAAGTTGAAAAGTATCTATATGTATAATGAATAGCAAATCGTTACCTGTAGAAAGACAGTGTGTAACGCATAACTCAGTGTGTTACTAGCCAGATAAGTATGTGCGTAGGCGGCTTCTTTAGGAGACAGGTGAATAAACTTGCTGTTGATGATGGTGGATGATGGATACATGCTTACATGTTTAGTAAAAGGCTTATAAGATATGTGGAACTAGTGTTAGAAGCAAAATTATTTAAGACAGATTTCGTTGAATCTGCACCAAGGCGATATTAGTAGCAGTAACAATAGCAGCATATGTAGTTGTGGTGGTCCTAGCAGTAGTGTTAGTTGTGGTGGTCCTAGCAGCATATGTAGTTGTGGTGGTCCTAGCAGTAGTGTTAGTTGTGGTGGTCCTAGCAGTAGTGTTAGTTGTGGTGGTCCTAGCAGTA
>ENA-OREC01002030-OREC01002030.1-marine-metagenome-genome-assembly--contig:-NODE-2030-length-10828-cov-12.694447_pt1 | contig 10828 bp, 5 predicted proteins | sample MGYA00248626_ERZ508543 | MGnify/ENA primary metagenome ERZ508543 (study PRJEB26211, sample SAMN05518279) | marine metagenome | isolation source: Puget Sound, Washington, USA | host: Bankia setacea... | reverse complement strand
TGTACTTTGTTCTGCGCACGTGTATTCCTTGTACTTTGTTCTGCGCACGTGTATTCCTTGTACTTTGTTCTGCGCACGTGTATTCCTTTTGTCTCCACAACACTTTGTGTAATACTTATTGGCCGTATGTGGTCCTATAGACTCGTGTGATGACAAAAGTTTCTTGTTTCAACGTTATTCTAATTCATTCAATAGAAGAAATAATCTGACTTTTAGATTAATAGAAGTCATGTTTAAAGCCCTGCACGTGCGTATTTTCCTCGCCAAAAGAATCAATTATATGCGCATTTGAATGTTCAGTATCCTGATTTGCTATTGGTTCTATTGCTATTTCTGGTATTGCTGATATTTGCTTCTTGATAACAATCGAAATGATGAGGTTTTTGGATACATCTATAACCAATTTACAATATCGGACATTATATAACTTGGACATCAAGTACTTAATATATGTCTGCTTTAATAATGTACAGCGTTTGTTAAAATATATTCAAAATTCGAAACAGCGTAAAATGGTTCTTGAAAATAACAGGATATAAATTAGTTCAACACGTATATCATTATGTTTCTATTGGTTAACATCTAAAGGAGTAACTTCAGATCAGATCTCCACAGTCCCTTTAGTTGAAGAGGTGGGGTGGTCCCTGTGCTACCAGCGTTTTAATAATTCACTTTCATCCACTTTACTATGAATATTTTGCTGGGATTGGAATTTGCTTCTATTCGTTTTTTACACGTTCTGATGCATCTGTAATTACCTATCTAAAGTAGCAGAGAATAACAGCTATCTGTTGCCTTCAAGTAATCCTTGCAGGTCGGACTTATTTACCCCACATATCACTTCAGTGTGTAATTGGTATGAGATGTACATGGAGTCATTAATTTACGGAAACAAGGAAACAGTTTTGAAATTCTGAAGATCTAAGGAATTCTGCGAGCGGCCTATACAAATTACTATATTGTGGATGTCGTTGTCTGTGATATTCACGTACTACATGTAGATCTTTCAGTGAGGATGGGTGTATGTGATGTTATGTATACTGTAAACGATGAATAACTGTTGAATTTTCGAAATAGGATTTAAGTTCTATATTTTGTAGGAAGTAAACTGTGAATTAAAAAACACATGTTTGATATTGCTCTATAGATATATTTCTTTTCAAATTGTGAAGATTTTAATCTAAGTGATACATTAAACCTATTTGCTTATCTATACATACAGAAACACGAAGTTGTGTATATGTAATTCCTGCTACCTTAATCATACATCTCTATACCGGTAGTACCCGTATGAGAGACGTTCAGTAAAACTACTAAACCACCACCATTTATTGGCACCAAAACTGGTCTTATTAGCGGCTTGGTCTAAATAGTGATAACACTCTAAAGATCTCACAGGAAATAAGATTCTTTTGTTTCAAACCTACCAGCATAATTGTCGAACACTGTCGGCACGTAATCGTCTTTGAATTTCCTGGAAGACATCCGTGCCGCCAGACTTGACTTCCCGACGCCGGCGTCTCCCACCAACACACACTTTATACATGTCTTCCGCTTATCCCTGAAATCGTACTTCTTCTTCATAATGGAATGTCGTTGAGTCCGAACTGTCGTTTTATCCAGAATAAGTTATATCCGAACACTCATCAACAACGGATTATCAATTTGTAATATACAGTACTAGGTATATTAGCACATTTAGTCTCAACAACGTGTTTTCCTGCATCAAATCCGCTCTTTTTGTATCCGCCGATGCACATATATTATCATCAAACATCGATAAATCTATCTGTGATGCACGTGCAGCTGTATTTTCACGTGCACTAATTCATCCTGAGATCCAATATTAATTTTATGAGAAATTCCCACAATCGTGCATGAGCTAAAAGCCACTCTTGATGTATACTCACAATCTTGTTTTATATCTCCTTCAATAATATCTTTTCACTGATCATGCAATTCTCTCCAGTTTAACTTTCCTAGACTCTACAATTAGTCATTGCTGCATCCCTGGTACTTTCAACAACACCAGGCTTTCACTTCATTTAATTATTTAGTCTCGACACTCCCTGGCTAGCACTAAGTTTTAATATATATTTTCCTTATTACTTCAGTTGAAAACAATGAACCCTGCTCTGACCTCATGTAATCTCTGTTAAAACTTATCACCACAGTTATTTTAATTAAAACGTCGTATTAATTTTCCCCTGCAGATATGTTATTGAAATGAGAAAACAAGTTCAAATTTCTTCGCCGATGACTAAACGACTAGTACATAATAGAAATGACTGTAAGGGATAAATAAACGCCTCCAACCACCGCGTAATAAAACTCACTCAGTAGTTCCAAATGGATAACTACACTGATCATCAACTGTTGTTCGATGTGTCCACACTTTCGCTAAGCCACAGATCATATATTAACCAATCCGGGTTACTTGTGTGTAATATCAATACTATATTGCATACACAATCTATTTTCCAATTGAACTTTTAATTCACTGTGTAGTCACTATATATCACTATTTGTCACTTCTCACACTCCTTTCTCACACCCCTCTTATTTTGTTATTATCGAATGGTTGACATTATTTCACTGAAGTACCTAAACCACTCACTGGTACACCGCTAGTTCACCAGCTTCTGTCAATATTTACACTGACTTCATCTCGCGGTAAAAGGCTTATATATAACGACCCTCCTCTATGTGCTTTAAGGCTTACTATGTAGTGTCAGTTGAGATTAAGGCCCCGCGTCAATCATCCCACATGTAACTGAAGGGACGGCCCTCTTTAATGTGGCGTTATATCCATCGATGGTTTGCCTCGTCTTTGAACCAAGCTTATTATAATTACACTACATGTGTTACGACAACTCATTTTTTGTATTATTCATCACATAGGCAAACATATTTTTGTTCCATAGACACGTTTTTTTAGAAACAATTTTCTTTTGTTTTATGTCACGATCGACGGTACGCCTTTTATACCATTGTTTGCATGGAAAGCATCTTCCAAACCGTAATTCAAAAACATCAGCAGCAACTCCTTTTCACCGATACATTTGAGATGGCCCTGTTCATTATTGAAATATAAGCCCTTATTATTTAAAATGTTCAGGCTACTGTCGGTTTTCTTGATATACTTCGCCCATGTGTCACACCATTAAACAGCTGTTTCGTTCCCATACCTTGTCCTTAAATAAGCTCCGCCCCAAATGGTACACTTAATATCCACAACCGCTCGTCATTATCATCATCGAAGTCTACTTACATATCAACACTACTGTGAATGTATCCTCACTCAATGTATTGACATGGTATTACTCGCGCGCACACTCCAGCTTGCTTACTAAACACTTATATCGATGATTCATTGAAAGCCCGATCGGTTATTTCGTTGAAAGAATGGACGAGTTGTAGTTGTTGTCACGTCTAGCGTTGTTGTTTCTCACTGTTATTGTTTTTTTCTACAGCAGTAAGCAACAACGCAACAGAGCAAAGCCAGAACTTATCGTTTACTGCTGACGTCTGATCCATTCTCCATATACGATTAATATTCAGTAGACGGCAGAACCAAAACTAGCAGTCGACAACACCACAGCCAGCAGATGACAACTTCAGCAGACGACACTCCTTAAATACGAGTAATTACAGCAGAAGACAGCTTCAGCAGACGACAACACCAGGAGACGACAACATCAGCAGACGACAATCCTTAAAATCATGGCGCATTAGTAAACACTACGAGTCATTTCCCAGATAACCATTGTTTAACTAATAGACTGTGCAAATGGGGTTTTCATGAATGATCGAACTGAGCCATGAAGCGTTGCAATGTGCACTATAACAATACACCGTTTGTACTTAGCATGTGTTTTACTGTAATCTGAATAATGTTCGTGAGTTTTCATTATTTCTGACTCAAAGATCTGGGTAAAACTAGATACATCATGCATTGTACAAACATAAACAGTTGACGTTCATATATAGTCACCAGTAACCGCAATTTAAAGACATTTATAGATTAAAAATAAAACAATACAAGTTGAAATCCAAATTGTTTAATTAATTGTTTACTTAATTGATTTTAACAGTGCGCATATGTATACATTGTTGAGACATTGTTTTCTTTAAGTACTTTTATTTAGCTTATGAATCAATAGGTAGCCAGTGAGACAGTGCTCATAGTGTAAATGCCAGGATTCGAACATTTCTATCCTCTAGTTTCAACTTTCCCCAACCTAGACAGCCAACTGCTTTTGCTACCAGGACAAACCAGAAACTACTTGTCAACTGCTGTGTCAACATACTTATTTTTCCTTTATTACACTTAGGTGTTTATCAGACCTAGAATCAAGACGGCACTGAATACTACGCAAATACTTGTACACCAATTCACACAACGTCCAGACTTTCTAGAAGCTCTTCTGATACATTTCAACGATCGGAAAGAACAATTAAATTCACCAACAGACCCCACCCTTATTTACTTCTTGGTTGTCTTACATTGTTCACATTGTTTGCAGATTGAAACAATAGTCGTGAGACGATCCGGTGAACACAGCTTTCCCATAGCGATGTCCGGCGAAAGCTGAAGGAAAAAGCTGAGAGCAAGTACTTCAAAGTAGTTACACTGCGATCGAGTTTCTTCTCTGTTTACACTAATAAACTAGTTCGACAACTTCCATCTGCAGTAGTTAAGTGTCGCTCCTTTGCGTTCATATTCAATGTAGATCAAATTCTAAGCTCAATGTGATCATATTTCGTCATCGTTTTTACATACTTAATTTCTTTTAGCAAGTATCATATTCTGTAACCAAGTTTTCTTCAACCTGGTAAAGACGAAATAGTAAACAGCAAACACTCATCACAGAACAAAATAACAATTCACTATTTTAGTTTTAGGTTACACACATTTAAAGCCTAACACTCCTCGAACTGTTTAAAGGTACAGTCATCCTCAATTGGTCAATAGTCAGCTTGTTTAGGTGGGTGTTAAACTGCTTGCTTCAGATATAAACAACATAGTATTGCTATGGATTTATCTTATTTCTTTGTCGGTTTTGTTGAGTCAAGCAGTAAACTCTCATGTTTTTTTTTTATTCAGCTCTGTTTGAAGCAGGGTCATCTTTCATGCTAGTGGCTTATCCTTTGTAAGCAAAACTACAAACTTACAGTAAATACAAATAACCACAAGTACATCTAAAACGTTCCTGAAGATGTCTACATTCTTTGATGCTTTCAATGTAGTATATGGAATATGGAGTCATTGTAGAGTCCTGAATTGACAATGGTTACGGCCTCCATCATACATTACACGCCGTTTGTGAACACAGGCTCGAACTATTTCGTTATACAAGTAGAAACAGTCTCTTCATTGATCAATCACGTTCAATCAGATGTCAGGCTCTTTTTATTTATTTCTTCTTCTGTTCGTTTTGTATCGCTGTTGCATTGTATTTGCTGGTTAAACATACTTCGCTTTAATACGAGAACGCTTTAATGCTAGTGAGTTTAGAGTTCTTTCTAGGATGCGGTCTCTGTTGCTCATTGGTGCTTCTGTTTCTTTGACTTTGTTGGGTATTCAGTTATTAGGTTTTATGTTAGCTGACGTCAATAATATGTAAACATTCTTATAATAATTATGTGAACTTTTTGTTCTAAAGAAATATTAAGGTACATTAAGGGTGGTTCATTTATATTGGTGTGGCATTATGCTTGTAAATATGATAAAGGGGAAACGTTTGAACCAAGCTTTCAAGAGGTACTATCGTATCTACACACATGTATATTTACAGAGGTTGGTATACATTTAAGGCATTTCGGACTCGAACATATGGATTCCCTTTTGCGAATCTGTTCTTTGCTTCTAGCTTACATGTACTTGGCGTTTGGTTAATTTACCAATGCTTTTCTGTGATTTTTTTAATTCTCTTTTCTTCTTTGTTTGTCAGTTTACCCGTTGTGATGTTTATTCGAACTTCGATTCAATAAACCCATTTTGTATGAGCTTAGTCACCATTTCACGCCTGTATCACTTTGTCTTTGTCACTTTGTTATATGTTAAGGAGGGGGGAAGTGTATTGAACTTTGCTGCAGCAGACGACATAATACAGTCATTAGTGGAAACTGACCTAACATCAGAGAAGCTTAAACCTCATTAAGGTATTAAGTACGTGACGAAATCTTACGGTTGGGTGTGTTCGAGACGCAGCAGACGACATAATACAACAATGAAAGGAAGCTGACATAACAAAGTGTCTAAAGATAGATAAAGGTATTACACAAGCGACATGAGGTTAAGGAGGTGGACAGTGTATTGAGTTTATCTGCAGCAGACGAAATAATACAATCATGCATTGACGCCGATCATAACAATTACGTTTTGTTTTGTTTTGTTTTGACTTTAACAATTGAGTAAGCTTATGGGACATCAACGCTAATCTGCTATAAGGCACTCAGTGTTAGTTTATACTCATTGAAATTAGTTCGATTGCAATGTCAAGATTGAATCCGTTTCTGGAGCCAACCAGTACTGAGCATTGAGGGTAAAGTTTCTTGGTCAAGGAAATAAAGCGTAAACCTTTGACGGGGTTTAAATTCACGACTGATAAGCATCAACTTGTAGTAGTAGATTCATTATATTTACCACGGGTTGATACTTTATTTCAGAGTTTACATAAGTCGAAAAGATCACGTCTTTTTGTGAAATTCCGCTATTTTTTGCGAGCCATATCAGAAAGCCCGGTGTCTAAATATTTGCTCGGGTATACGTTTGTTGACAGCGTTACGCCCACGGACTATGTCTAAATACACAAACTTGACCGATTTTAATTACAACATGATATATAGATACTGTCCGATCAGCAAACCAACAAAAGTGACAAGACCTTTTACACAACCTGTATAGAATACTGGCTCAAAGCAGTACTTGGAGACTAGAGAGTATAGTTCAAGTGTTGTTTCACCAAGAAAATGGGGTTAGCAACAAAGCGGTTCATTGACCTGTGATCTCTCGGACGCTTTGATTGAGTGTACGGTGGTAGTCCGGTCGGGGTGTATGGAATGTTTAAAAGTACTCTATATACAATGACATCTAGAGGTACTAGTCACTTGAAATTTACAATCATAGAAGAAAGAAAGGAGTTCAAAGGTCTAGTACATGTACTGGCTTTATTAGTAATAACTTATTAAATCTATGTCACACAATGAAGTACAACAGTAGTGAAACTGACGTAATTTGTGATGTTCATTTGACATTTCTATAAACTGAAGACAAAAAAAGATTGTGAGTGAAATAAAGAGAGTTGGCCCACGCATTAGGTAGAATTATCATACGTTGACCATAATGGACAATACATGATTGTATTGTATTGTATTGTATTGTATTGTATTGTATTGTATTGTATTGTATTGTATTATATTACATTGTATTGTATTTCCTTTGTAAATGGTCAAAGGCAAATATTACCATTTTCTTAAATAAACTGTAAACTAAACTGTAAACTATATATTTTATATTTCGTTATTAACATTCTCAGTAGTAGAACGATCATTTAAAAATTTAAAAAATAAACATATTGAATGATGTAGACACAAGTCAAAGTTCTATATACAAGTCAGCACTACACTATGTATGAAACAATCGATGATCGGAAAGCGCAACAAAAGGAACAAGAGCGTCTAAAAGAATGTCAAATATAGACTAACTATTCATGTGTGGGTCGTGTTATTAATTCACAGCTCACTTAGAATGCATGTCTCTGTTTGAGATTCAGAACTCCCATTATAGTAACACGTATTAATCAGGTTCTATTGTTTTCCCCAAAGTCTAACACTCCTTATTTCTACCTGATCTGTTTTATAACCAAACATAGGAGGGTAGCAGGTTATTTTTGGAACTGTTGAATGTTTTACCATTGAATCTACCTTCTGTTGTATGTTTTACGTCTAAATGCTGAATTTCCTCGTTTTCAGTATTGTTTCTTTTTTCAATTAAAAACTCTGAAATTGGAGTGTTGAATGACGTAAGCGACAACAGAAACTTCACCACACACGCGACAACACGCGATTTCTGAACATGTTGTCTCGTAACGGATGCAGCTGTAGTTTCTCTTATGTCATTGTTGTTTTCCTCATCCCCGTGTCCCTTGATATAATATGTGTCTAAATCCAAATACCATATTTAGATAGAAAGGAAGCGCGCTACAATAGGTATAAAGTGGCTTATTGTAATTCGTACAAAAAAGTAGTGTTCCTTATGGCACTGGAAAATGCAATTCTTTTTGAAGAATAAAAGACACAGTCATTGGTGAAATGCATCAGTTAATATTTATTAATAAAACAAAATGTACATTCTTATCAGGTATTGACACAATAATTAACTTGGTTTCGTTAAACATTTTCTAAATTTCACAGACTGCGTTCTTGAATAAGGGAAGTAACTACTGCTGGATTTAATAGTTTCCGTTTACAAGACTACAACATGTGTAATGTGTATAACTATGATAACGTCTTATCTCGCACGAATAAAGGATCTTAGAAGTTCTTTGTCTGCAATTATAACATTTAAATCATATAGTATATCGAAACTGTTCTGTATGGTTTTCATTTATATTGTATGTACTAAGCAGCATTTAAAGAATGTGTGACGATGAAGATCTCTAGTGTTATCACCAACAATGCGAATACAGCTTTGTGAACTTATGTTTTATTCTATATCTATGAAAGTACAGGTATAGACAACACTACTAAGAGAACCATTTGTTTAAAGTCACCTACAAATGCTTTTGTCTAAACCAAATATAAATGCAGTTACAAAACGTAGAAGTTCAACTGCTTTGAAAACATTATTCCAGCGTTCAACAGTCCAGACTCCTAAGTTGTGTTACAGCAGACACCTACGCACCAATAAAACTTCACATTTCAAATCTCGCTTTATGATAAGCATACATGTTTACTCAGTAATGTCTCCGCACTGGAGTAAACATTTAAATACAGACTGTTGATTTTTTCTTATTAACAGTAAACGAAAACAGAACTTGTTATAGTTAACCTGAACATTGATGCCTAAATATAAATCTACAAAATGTATATTCGTATTGAGGAGAACAGTTTTAACGTTACACTAATCCAAACTTCAGTATACGCACACATGAACCGTTGATTCAAGGTTATTGTATATATACATACTGTAGTATAATGAGCTTAGATTATTGGCAAGCTTGCTATTGGGGGTGGGGAGAGAGACTGCACAAACAGTTGCTTTAGCGTGCAAGAATCTGCAGTTTCAAACCATCGGCGTGCTGTTCAAACGATTTCGCAAAAAATGACTTCTTTTGAGATATTACTTTAAAGGATGTTTTTCACAGGTGCCCAAAACCACAAGACCCGTTTCTGTATACTCTGAAATGTTCATAATACCCTGATAGACCTGTACCTTGTGTTTCAAGTGTGTCAAAGATCTCCAGAAATGATTTAACAAACGTATGTTCCAGAATCTCAAAGCCAAAGAAACTGATTTACGATACTGATTACCGGAAAACACGTAAATAAAACTGAATATACTGTTTGGGTGAAAGGAAGAAAGATCAATCTGGGATGAATGTAATCTTAGTTTATAAGAAGAGGATATGTGCGCTATAGGCCAATGTTATCTTATATACCTTACTCATATCCGAACACTTTTTTAAGTTTTCATTTTTTAAACTCTTATAAACCAGGCAACTCTTTTCCACCTGTTCCGAGTCACTTTTATATTTTATGTTTTTATCATGAACCAGATAGAGATAGGCAGTGGTGGTTTTAGTACTCTTTATTGGTAGTTGTGTAAACATTTCAAAGTGCAATGAGCTTTTGTGAAGGTTGATCTATTTGTGTATTGTTGTTTGACATACTGAAAGAAGTATTACATATGCTAGAACCAATTGATTGTAAAGAGGAGATACAAAGCAGAGTAGGAACGTGTAAAGAGATAGAGACTAACAGTTCATCTGATGCTTATATCTTCTTAGATGAACACAACCGAATACTTAATACACGTCAATGCGAACATCGAAGATTATACACATTTACACATCTAGTTTATGTCGTTAGAACTATCCGAACCAAAACATGGATGCTTGTTGAATATCGACACTCTGGTACATGGAAAACATATACCTTCTATAGTGTATATCTATGGAACATTATTGCATTGGTGGTTCATTCTCGAGATGTTTGAAAGTACTAGTTACACAGACATGCTTCTACTCAGACCATCTATTGATGAAGACTGTTCAAGTGTTAATTTGTCTACTATTTGACATCTTACATTGTGTTCTAAGTTCTTTATCAGTATACTTTCATGTCCTCTTAATATTGTTCTAAGATCTCAGGTTACCCTAGGGTTCGGAACTCGCATCAGTGGTGATGAAGATTACTTCTGAGTCTGACTGTGGAATGAAGAATGTTAATTGTTGGCTCGCCTGGTTACGTCAAGTTACTGTTTAACATGCAACACTTCAATGTTTCGGTTTTCGTAAACTATTTCATTTTGGTCATTGTGATTCATTGTCATTCTTTGGTTATTGTCACGTGACACACTGTTTTCTTGGGCATGGCTTTTTCTGTGTTGTAATGATATCATAGCCTTAACCATTATATGACCCTGAACATGGCTAGAAACACCTGTAACTTCGGAGTCCACGGTTTGTTGTTGTTGTTGATTTATACGACAACCGTGTTAACACCTCAACTCATGGATCATATGGCAAACACAAATGACTCTTGATGAAAGCTTAACTCATCTGAAGACGAATATGATGCCGTGAATTTTGTATGTGTGTGT
>ENA-OREC01002029-OREC01002029.1-marine-metagenome-genome-assembly--contig:-NODE-2029-length-10828-cov-14.713608_pt1 | contig 10828 bp, 5 predicted proteins | sample MGYA00248626_ERZ508543 | MGnify/ENA primary metagenome ERZ508543 (study PRJEB26211, sample SAMN05518279) | marine metagenome | isolation source: Puget Sound, Washington, USA | host: Bankia setacea... | reverse complement strand
TAAACAGGGTATATCAGTGTGCTAATGTACCAAGTATATAAACAGGGTATATCAGTGTGCTAATGTACCAAGTATATGAACAGGGTATTGTCTTTACAAGAAATGAATATAGATTACTGTGATGTCATTACATGTTTTGGGGCACTCATTTTTGTAGATTTCAAGGGTAAGATAAAGCACAAATTCAAATGAAAAAGACTATAACTTCAAATACTACTTACAGTAGTTCATGATGAAATCTACACAAATTTAGGGTGACAAAAAAATCCTACAGTGTGCTTTGATATTTAAAATACCAAATTACGGCTAATTGGTTGAAACACTTTTAAACAAGGCAGTTTCAGATATTCTACTGCATCATTGATTTAAATCCTTTATAAAGTATGGCGTGTTTGTCAAGCGTATTACTTTGTATGATTTATGTGTGACGAATGTGTGAAATGATGGAAATTGTATGTTGTGTTCTGTTGATAAGGAATTCTCAGAAAAAACATCACTTTGTATACTGACTGCTGTCAACGTTTTGCCTAATTTTCTGTTTTAAAGCTATGTATTGTAAATTACAATATTTTTGTTTTTGCTATCATTTAAGCTGACTGAGTTCAAGGAATGAGTGTGTATATGTTTTAATGCTATATAGTTTCGATAAGTAATCTGCTTCCAACTTAACGGTAAGCCAGATAGGGCCATGTTTTTACAAATCTGTAGACATGCACACTTTGTAATAGGTTACAGTAAAATTTAAGAGAGTTAGCTGTGAACAAAATTATAGCCTACATAATTGTCATTTAGATTACATTATTGATGATGCTGACGCAAATTGCAGTATGGTTATATGCTAATGCTTATTTTGTGAAAAACTGTATACGTGAGTGATTGTAAATGGATATGTTAGTTGTTAAACCTCTTACGTTGAAATTAGGTGTTGTACAATTTTGAAGTTAACACTTATAATAATTTTGTTTATAATACAAAGAACAATTAGCGTGAGCTTAGTCTTCTACTCTTCTTGAACGAATACTTGCGTATGTTTCAACTGGCAATCGTTACAGTTAATCAAACATAACAAAACTGTTACTAGGTTACTGTAGATAGTACCTTATATTGACTTGTTACGTTTGAATATGGTGCTTTTTGATATTGAGATTAAGTTGAATCATGTTGCTATTTACTATTCCTTTAAAAGTCCACATCTATTCCTGAGTGCTTTTTTAATGAACAATTTCTATCTTGTAATTTAGCTTTCTGTTTGGCTAAGAGGATGAGTTGTAATGATAACTGCCAAAATATAAACAAATAAATTTACTATGTGTTCAAATATCTCTTTGTTTATTTAATAATAACATGTCAGTGTTTGTAAACTTTTTGCTTTTTTTCCCAATGCAATATTTGTTTTTTCCACATTTAATTTAGTCTAGGTCATTACTCTTAACAGCCTGTTTTTTAAAGTAAAATTTGAAACCTTGACCTTCACATGACATTGATATTTAAACTTTATTTATTTTACACACTTACGAAACAAGTTATACAACTTATATTAATCATGCTCGTTGGCACCGATGTTGGCGTTCGAATGGTCTTCGTGTGGGAGGAAACCGGAGTGCCTGGAGGAAACCCACCTGTCTTGACTTGATGACCATCTCACATTGACATTTGCTGGACTTTGACCTCCATATGACATTTACCTTTGCCTAACCTTGACCTTCATATGACATTGACCTTTGTCTGACCTTGACCTTCATGTGATATTGACTTGTGTGTGTCTTTGAATATTGATAAATAGGTGACTGTCAAACAACATTGAGATTGATCAACTTACTGGGCAATTTCTTGTTGTTAATACATATAGTTCCTCTTCATTCCTTGCTGTGTAATTGTGTGCATTCTAGTGGAAAGTAAAAGTTAAAAAAGGTTTGTATACATGTTTAATCAAGACTGTTATTTTTAATCCCTTGCCACGGAGTGGGGAGGGGATTATAGGAATGCACATCGTCTGTCCGTAACATTTCGTGTCCGCGCTATAACTTACGTATGCATTGATGGATTACCATCTAACACTTGGTACAAATGTTGTCCTCATTGAGACGATGTGCATATATCCAAGAATATTAAGGTTATTAATCAAACAACTTGTATTTCCTATTTTCCCATTCTTGACCAGTGGTAGTGTACAATTATGGTTAGATTCAACGTATCAGTCAGGTTGAGAGTAAAACAAAATGTTCAAAAATAAATAACGGCAGGGGATATAGCCGTCCTTTGGACTGACTTGTTCTTTGTGTAATTGCAGCCTTTTTTTGCTACTGTTAAAGTTGTTCCTTTGATATTTCATTCTTAATTTTATTGATAATTTTAGCTGTAGAAGCGAACTAAACCGAAGGGTTCCATTTTACTCAATAGCCCTTAGAACCCTTTTGCTTTCACCCCTTGTAACAAACATGTATAAACTCACATTGTCCATGTGTTCACTGTAGTGTTCATTTCTTCCATTTCTTGATGAACCTTATTTTGTAACTTTTCTAACTTACCGTTTCAATGTCAGTCACATTGGTCTGTCCTTCAAACTTTCTTGCAATATCTTCTTCATTTTTTTAAAAAAACGTAAAATTAAAATCAGCAGGGTAAGTTTCAAAGAATACTTCCCACTTCTTTAATTGCTTTATCTGAGAATAACTTATATCAGACATATGTACTAGCTCCTGAGTTGTGTTTTGTTTCATATTGATTCTAAACATTCTTATGCCTGATCATATCATGTACAGATTATTGTCTACTCTTTCTGACAAATGATAAATGAATTGCTTGTGTTAACTTAACATTTCTGCTCATATTACAATGTATAAAATTATGTAAATGTATGATTTTTTTTGTATGTCATTGCATAATAAAATGTTGAAAACAAGTTTGACTGTTTATTTCTGTTTATTTTAAAAATTACATGTCATTACTGATCTTTTTTTAAATTACAGTCTGACTGTAACATTGAACAAACTTGTTGCACTATTATTGTAGTAAATAGATTTGGTTGGACGTTGTTGGTAAGCTGAACCATAAGTTAAACTTTGACTAATCTAAATATCAGGGGCTCATTTCATAAAGATCTTACAACTGTAGTAGCGTTAGTGAGTTACCGTTGCATGAACGTCATCGTAACTTAGCTACACTTATGATAAGTGCAAGGGAGAGAAAAGGTAGGACCATAGGCTAAAAGTATATGGTATGACGTTCCGTGCACCTGTTATAGCCACACAACATGGCCACCAAAACAAGAAAGCGCATCGAGTTATATGTGAAAACTCGCTGTTTTTACAGTAGTTAACACCCTTTGACCACATATGTTTATCATTTCTAATATTTTAACAGACTCGGACAGCGGCAGCAATGACATTTAAGATATTGTAAGTAGTTAAGATATTGGTAGAGATGTCTTAGATTTACGAAAAATATTTACGATATTGTAGTTAAGTGAACGTTTATGACAAGGTAAATCTTGGTTATGCTAGTTTAAGTGAGGAGTTACGATAATATTGTTCTTAAGATACGTTTATGAAACCGCCCCCCAGATATGATTCACAATAAAAATCACCACTTTTTAGGCTCATGAAAAAACATCTTTTCCAGGAATATTTATGCTGACGTAAATAAAATGATTTTGCAGAACATTGGAATAAGCTGTTAGGGTTGAAGATGGACAGTGGTAATAGAAATCTGCTTTAATTTCAAACAGTCACAGAACATGAATGTTACTCTAAACAATCAACCAAACTAATCTGAACATGAAATATTGACAGTTACAGTATTCACATATAGCACACAACATATAATTACTCAAATTAATCGGATAATACTAAACTTAAGAAAAAAATAGGCATATAACATATCATCAATAACATTATTATAAAATACACAGTAAAATCAGATTGAAAGACATACCATTTGTACATAGAAGCCCTTTGCATGCACCTCTTGAACTGTACAGTATTTCAATTCGATCACAAATAAATTGATTGTTCATAATTATTGCACCATGTTGCTCTATCCATAAATAATGTAAAGTTACTAGCACCATTTATCAACACCTTTAAATATTAAACTCAGGCACATGTTTTACCATACACATTTGATATACATTCCCACATTTTTTCAAATTTCATATAACACCATTTGTGCATGCTATGTATATATGTTTTGTTTTCAATGATGAGCTGTATATACGAGGGCTGTCCCACTAAATGGTAGACTGTGTTTATAAAAGATTTATACGATGTCACATTATAATATTACTTGGCATCTAATTCAATCAAGATATAACCAATACAAACATCAAGACAAACTGAAACGGTATTATTTAATTAAGTGTTGATACACTATTATATAAACACCAGTACACCTGGCCGGCACAGTCCAAGAATCTGACATACAAAAATACATGTGAGTTTATTTAACTATTTTGAGAAGACGCATGCGTACATTTTCCCAGTGAAAAGTCATATCATGCGAATACGATGTCATTTAATGCCATAATGTTGAATTACAAAAAGTTTGCGGTATTTTTAAAAACGATACGTACGAAAGAAGTACTCCATCGCAACTTGTTTTAAGCAGAAAATGGCTACGTCAGACAAAGACGCGCCGCACTGATCAGCTATTCAATTTTGTTTTCCGTCAAGATTGACGCCTATCGACACGTTTTCCCAATTGAAATTAACAGAAAGGTACAAGAATGTTTCTAGAGTACATACATATAATTGGAATGGTAGATTTAGCGACGGTAGCACGGATACTATATCTTGTGGGCGGCCGAAGTATAAGTACTGCAGAAAAGTGAAATCCACGCATGACAGCATAGACTGTGACTGGCGACACATCGTACTCCTAGAAGTAGCTGAGATGTCTGGTATTAGTAAATATACAGCACAACACACCCTTACATTGGACTAGAGTATGTCACACTTGAACGCTTGTTGCATTTTATTGACTTTTTGAAACTTTTATTAAACTTATCCTTCACATGTGTTGTTTTGTTCTAGACGGTTCGCCGCATTCTAATCATGCATGCGTTGTGGAAGAAGCGTTCTTACTTGGCTTCTCATACTGAAAACGTAGTTTTGCATCCATCAACCATATTAACCGGATCTGGCACCATTGAACATCGTATATTTTCCTAATTTGAAGACGTATTTACGAGGAATACAAATTAATTATAAAGCTGAGATCTGCCATGTGATACAAAAATGCAATGGCCCATTAAACCGTGCCTGGTTCATGCATGTTTACACAGAAATAGGTGAGACGTTACTATAAGTGTATTGCACACCAGGGTGTCTTCTTTAAGAAGGCGTAGTACAGGACCATATTCTGACGTTTAACGCCGGAGTTGTGACGTCAGCGTGCGCCGCTTATGTGTACATGGTGTTATTAAATGCTTTGTAGAATCTTTATTTTTTGTTATTTTGTAGTTTGATTTCATGTGTATTTGAACAAGGTGTTGAATTAAAGTCAGCGAAATTTGTAAAAAATGTGTTCATTACTTTATTAGAAATGAGTAAAGTCTATGATTTAGTGGGACAACCCTCGTATATGCTTAAGTTGAAATAAACAAATATTCTGTTCTGTTCTGTTTAATACAGTTCTATACTTGAAATCCACATACAACTGGTCCCTTACAAAAGTTATCAAGACCACAAAGTAGTTAATCTAATAAAACTGGGGTCCATTTGAACAGACTATTCCTAAGCCAGCATGGTATCCTGTTCTACGTTTGGTCAGTTTGTCACACTATAAGACAGTCCTACAACACTAATTAAAGCACCTATGCAGAAACTTGAGGGGTGAATGCAAAAGGGTTCTAACTACTTCTTTATTCAGTAGCATTTGGAACCTTTTTTCTTTCACTCCTGGAAACTGTCATTCTCATAAAACACATTTAAAAAGCACACCTATCAAAGCTTGCTGGTAGTCTGCATCTTGTCCTGGGAAGACTTGAACTGTGTATAGAACTGAAATAGCTGCCATTTTCCTTTGTAGTTCTCTACCTCAAACAGACACTTGTACATGACATTTATCAGGGAATACATTCTTTCATCCCCGTTTTCTGAATAAGACGACATTGGGTCCAAAAAAGGGGTGGTGTATGAGAAGCTGAGCTTATTGTTGACGTCTGCTGCTCCATATTGACCCCCATAACCTCCATGTCCAAATATTTGATTGGGCTATAAAAGCGAATAATATGAGCTTGAAATGTTACTTGTCTAATAATTAGCTTTGTTTTCAATAAAACCACTGAATATATGTGTACCATCAACATGTGTCTAACATAGCTTGAAACATTGCACTAGGAGTTAAAACAAAGGTCTCCAAAACCTAGTTAAATAATTTCTAAAAGCAAGTTATGTTCTTTTTGATATCTTAAGCCCTCTACTGTCAGGTATGTATATTCACATTGTACTGATTTTGCATGACTCATTGGAAGCCAAAATCATCAGATCTAGCCATGGTTTACTGCAGTTTGTATTTACAGTATTAATCCTTACTTTTTGTTTATCTATAACCATGGTGATTAGATGTGTTCCGACACTCCAGGCTGCGTCCATACCAAAACTACAGTCTATACCTGCCACAATAGGCTCTTGAAAGCGCTGAATAGCCTTCTTAGACAATAGAACTTTGCCATCCTGAAGTCAAAATATATCTCCTTGTGAAATTATGATGCTCCAAACTCGTAATTAAAACCAATCCAATTCCATGACTATAATCAAGGATTTACCCTTACATTTGAACACAAAATGTTGAATGTTTCGCTGTATTGCTCCTACAAATATAAATGCTGTTCGTGCAGTCAAAGTTTGACTATGCATCATGCCTTTAACATACAATTCAAAAACTTCATTTACAGATGGTGACCCAGTAAGTAAGTAATATTCCTGATATATTTGTTTAAAATAATAAAAAGTGTGCCCTAAACATTTGGGATTAAACTTAATTATGATTAGATAATCCAGCCCTAATATAATGGACCCATAAGTATAACATGTAAATAGACCTATAACTAGTATAAAGCAAATAAATGTTGACATATACTCTTAGAAACATCATTTCTGATTAGATGTTGCCATTAAAAAGATTTGTGACCATTTTACATCTGCATATACAGTCGACAATACACAATATAAAAGTTACAAGACGTCTAACCCTACAATTAGCTTTTAGAGTTTGTATTGAGTAAAACTAATGTTCAGACATATAATGAGCAGTCTTGGAACTATGTACCCCATGAAGAATACAATATATGTACATCATTTGAAACAGCAATTATATAGCCGATCTCTGTGGTGTTTGTATGTTGTTTTCTGTTCTTTGGAACTAACATAATCATTGAGATATCTCGAGTTTCACTGAAGCATAGTTACCTGTTTTCCACCATTTGCTATAATACCAAACAGTTTAGCCATGTTTGCTGCAGTGGCATGACCATTTATAGATGGCACGGGAAGCTCACGTATGTCTGGATCATTCATTTTCAATACCTGTGTAAGTAAAATATGTCCTTGAAACATAGTTGAAGCATAATAATAAATCGAAATACAAATAACCTCAAAGGCACACAGAGAATTTGTTCAATCTAAGGGTTTGATCCAACCAAGTCCTAACCTTGAGATGTGTCATTGACAGCCTGCCCATATTGTGGTTCAGTAACTTTGTCAAAGACACTTAAGTACTACATGATCTTCTCAAACAAATTCTTGGTTACAACATTTGTTTTCAATAGTGGATCAGAGGAGCAGTAAAGTTTTTGAAAATCGGTCCCAAAAAAGGCTTTCAAAAACAGCAAAGCGAATGCAGACAACAATTTGTAATCTTGAGAGGGCAACAATTCATAGCATTGCAATCTTGAAAAATACAGTTTAAAATCATTAATATATCTTTATAAAGTGCATCAGGTAATAATATCCATTGTTAATGCTTTTTAAAGTTAGTAATTGATGTAAATTAATTAATGAAGGACCTACACTTAGAAAGTCTCTCGGGTTGTTACGCGTCTTTAAGATGAGTTCTATCTCTCCTTTAAACTTGCTGAGCATTGCTGCTTGGTCAAACTCTTTCCCCATCAGCACGCGAGTGGCTCTGTGAGTTAACAGTTTAGGAAGGCCAATGTATATCTCCAAGCCTGAAAATGAGAAATATATTCATACCATATTTACTCTAAAAATTCTAACACTAAATTATACACATACATTTCAATTTCTTCCTATCATAGCAATCTTAAGCAATAACAGATGACCATATTTCTGTCGTTTCTTATATAATATGATGCGTTCTCAATTTTAAACAAGAATTTGAGTCTGATTCTGACTTGTATGCATGAATACATTACTGCTGAATAGTCAAATATTGGGGCAAAAACAGGACGAAAAGTGTACTTAGTCCTGCATATTACATGATATGGTAAAAACAAAACAAAATACAGATTTCAAAATGCACACTTAATTGAACAAGTTGAGGTATGCCAGGGGTTTTCCAGGAGTGAACAGAAAACTGTTGTAATTATTACTATGTAACAGGGCTCATTTTAAATGAAGTTTTTCCATTGTATGTGCATTTCCGTTTTTAACATTTGTTTTTTATTGTTGTCTTCCTTTGACCATGTTTGTATCTATTGTAATTTTCATTGTTCTTAAAGTTAATCAACATAGCAGTACTACTTGGAAATTCCTTTCTTATAATAACTTAACATTAATTCTTCATCTAAAACTACTTCCCCAGATACATTCTACTTTCTGCATTCTTTTCATTGTTTACCTTTACACCATTAACTATCATAGAGAGTTGCTTAGTGAGAGATTGAAGTTAGACGGGAAGGCACTCGTCCCATAAACAGGGAGTTCTGGGAGAGTGTATTTAAAAATAATAATGGTGTGATAATGTAAATGTACTAGAGAGCTATGTGTAGTTGTGTATAGTTTGGAATATTGCTTTAGGCCACTAGTAATCATCTTCTGTTATATGTGATATTTATATATTGATTTGTACATGTGTATCTTCAATAGATGTATTATTGTTACATATGCAGAACTTGTATATATTGATACTATTTTCAGGGTGGGGAAATATTATTCCACTTGTGTAGAATAAAACTTTTGGAAATCAGTTCCCACGTTGGTTATATGTAAAATCTACAGACTATTGTACAATTAAACTTTGTATTATTTTACCAAACTGATTAGCTATCTCCTGTTCAAAATATTCACTAAGTGATCGTTGTTTAGGGTCAGCATGTCTCACTATCTGATCTAAATATAGGCCAAAGGTCAAAGGGTGGTAGCCATGCTTTTCTCCTGCAAAATAAAACACAAATCTTGAAATAGTGTGTCAACAAGTGCTGGTCATTTTCATTGGTGTTCTGAATTTGCAATGCCTTAAACAGCTAGGGCACATTGTTATGTAAATTGTTTTTATTGTTATCTATAATCAACTATATTTCCGGGACCTGTGAATGTAAACTTACAAATAACAATTGTCCCTTCCTTCAAAAGTCTGAGTGACTAAGGTTTCACATTAAAAAAATGCAAATAAGCTAATAGGTGTAACCCGTTTACCATTAACATTACTGGATATTTACAATGAGATACTGTGGATGGAAACTGTGAAATCTCTATCCGTCCTGCTTCTTACAAGGAGTGGTTAAGGCAAGTAAAAAGTATTACTGAAATAAATATGTCTATATGTCTGGAATCCAAAACCACATGTCAAGGCAATAGGATGAGTGAAATGTTCAAGCCCTGACATATAATAGATGATAATTATCGAGGCGATAGTTTTGATGGTCCATATGTTCACTTTGTGTGCTTACATTTAGACTAAGACTTACCGGGTGTCCAGAAAGGTGTTTGTGCTGCCAGTTTGCATCCTAGTTTCACCGGGTCATCTCGCATTTCTGATAACCACATTGGCTCGTCTACTGTTATCAAGCCTGCCTGTCAGAAGTAAATAAATGTTGGATTGGAAAAGTTCAACTGTAACACTTAGTCAAACAGTGCTTGGTGCCCGGCATTTCTGTTCAAGTTTTATTTTTTATGTTTTCCCCCTGAGACTCTCTACAGTGTTTAACTTGAAGATATAAGTTTCTCCTTAAAGTGATGCTACATTTGTCAAACATTTTTTTTTTCAGAATTAAATTTTCATAGATATAACTTTTGCCATGGAGAATATTTTTTTCAATAACAGACTCCTGAAATACAACAAAAATCAGCGCTCAACAATCGACAATAGTATGAATCAGATTAATTGGAGACATAGATTACATCCCCTTACCTGGTTACTGATCAGCTGTTTGAGAGTTACTTTCTCCTTTCCATTCTGTGCAAAGTCTGGCCAATATTTGCACACTGGGGCTTCATAATCTAACAGACTCCTGGGAATAGAATAAAATACCACATGCAAATGTAATAAGTTAAAGAGGAGAGCTAAGAGGATACTCTATGCTGTCAATAAAATAAAGAAGAATACATTATGTGTACACTTTCAGAATTAAAACATAAACAATAATAGCATTCACACATTAATTAAAAACAACAACAGAAAAAAACCTACATGTTTGCCCAAGTTGCCAATGATAGTACAGCTTTTTGTTAAATGAAAAAACAAATTCAGGATGCATTTTGATTATTCATGTGATTTAGATTACACCTATAGTTCCAACAAAACACCTGTTATGGGTAATGCCTTCCCTAACAGACTTTCATATTTCCAGTTATACCTACCTATCCACCAGATATACCTACCTATCCACCAGATATACCTACCTATCCACCAGATATACCTACCTATC
>ENA-OREC01002028-OREC01002028.1-marine-metagenome-genome-assembly--contig:-NODE-2028-length-10829-cov-14.215309_pt1 | contig 10829 bp, 4 predicted proteins | sample MGYA00248626_ERZ508543 | MGnify/ENA primary metagenome ERZ508543 (study PRJEB26211, sample SAMN05518279) | marine metagenome | isolation source: Puget Sound, Washington, USA | host: Bankia setacea... | reverse complement strand
GACAATGGAAACAATAATCTTTCTACTAAATCATATGTTGACTTATTGTATCACTGTTGATTTGGGAAAGATTGTGTAAATATCGCGTCCGTATCAAGGAATTATTCGATAGAAGATCCTTACTATCTTCATAGGACATGTATTGGTTAAATCAACCGGAATTACCCAGTGACAAGGGAAGTAACTGACCAAGGGGCGCAACTCGTGATATCGGTAATCCCCCATTGATAGCAAATATCCAGTCGAGGAAAGATTACAGCCAACTGCGATTGAGAACCCCCCCCCCCCCCAGAAGATTACTTAATGGCCCCAAAATGAACGCCAGTGGCTAGGCATTGTTTGATGAGGACTTGGGACCTAGTTATACAGATAACGCTCACTTGAGCAGTAGACCGAAATTAGAGGCACTACCTTTACTAATACATACACTAGACAAAGAGAGCGTTAGGGGCAGCGAAGAACCCTAACCATCAAAAGCCGCCACCAATCCCTAACAGGCGCCTCTGTGAAATCAACAAAATAAGAACGTAGTTGAGAACCCTTATGCCACCTTACCAAAGCTCCAGCATAGTTGAGAGATAAGGAATAGTGCAACTTAGAGAACAGTTAAAAACAAGAGTTAGAGCACAGACTAACGCAAAGCGACTTAGATGCAAAAGAAGGGGGAAACAAATAAAAGACCTGCATATGTTGAAAACCAATATACATTTACAAATAGCCTGCTGCGTTAGGAGAAGTCTGGGAAGCTCGAGAGTAGCCAGGTTGAGGAGAAACAATATTTAAGAAAAACCCATTCTGACTCACTGCGGGGAGATCCTCTGGGAAACATTTCTTCCCGTAGAGACATTTTCAACCCATACATTTATCATTTAACCCCTATTTCTAAGACTAGTCTACCCATATATCTAAGACGTTTCATTGCTTTAATCGGGTAAGACTTTCTTTGACGTCTTTGCAACACGTATGAACGCTTCGTGCTAAGATATAAGTATACCGATACATCTGTTCAGAAGGGAGAAATTCCAGGATTCTCCAGCTATGTCGAGCACACCAGTGCACTGACCCAACTAAGACACGAAGCTAGAATCAACCACAAAGACTTGACAGTGGTATGGCTTGACCGAGATAATGCTTACGGATCCCATACCCCACCAACTAATACAAGTGGATATGCATCAGTTCTACATCCCAGACCATTCAAGTAATCTCATTATGAATATCTTCAATAACAACCATTTGAGGTTCTCACGCAGCAGATTCATAACAACCAGCTTCAAAAAGGTATTGCCACAGGGATGCTTCATCTTTGTCAAACTGTTCGTCATGCTTTAAACAAGGCAGCAAAAAGAGGCACCAAGGCAAACACTGAAATCTGTCTGACATTCAACATGGGGTTTATTGACGACATTACAGTCACCGCAGTAACCAACATACAAGACAGATGGATCCTCAAGGCTTCTAATGAAGCTGTGTCATAGGCGACGATGTTCTTCAAACCAGTAAAATCCAAGCGTTTGGTTGTGAGAAAGGGACAGTTACAGACATGTTAAAGCTGTTTATTTAAACAGAACAAATCCCAAACTGACCAACCACCCAAACACCCAAATTGGAAGCCAACGTATGTGCACGAGGTAGTGATTGGTCAGCACTATCTGCCCCGCCACCCTGAGGATGTATCGAGCATAAGGTGGCGAAACAACTGATGACGGATGGAGACTCAGCTGATGGTGTCTACGTTTAGCAGCGATATCTACAAAACTTGTCATGTGATAGTTATTCAAACATAACATAATATAGTTATTTAGTAAATAGATCCTATTCAATATATTGATTTAAAAGGATTTCGTTCCAAGTTCTAGGTTATATTTAGATATTTTCTCCTCACAATCTTTATTAAATTTACATTATGAAGAGTTCCCACATTGCTAGCCATGACCAGTAAAAACATAACAACCCGCCTATGTATCTAACTTCCTTATTTGATGTATACTTAAATTGATATATTAAAAAAAGATATATAAATGATGGTGGAATAATAATGGGCACAATTCAATACCGTATCAGAATTCAATGACACTAGGTACGAACATGCTTGGAATTCTTTCTTATACATGTATCTCCTGCTATATAACTATTCTTAATTTGACAAGGCATACTATGCAAAGTAATAGAGAATATGCTATTTATTTAACCTTATACTCATAGTTGTATCACCCTGATTACAGAATTATACTAATCTGTTGTCTGTTTTGACATTCTCAAAATTGCATACAATCTATTCATATGTTAATCAACAAAAAAGACATACATGTATATGGACAAAGGAACATTCATGACAATAAAGAAGACAGTTTACAAGGGTTATATCCATACTTGCGACATAATAACAATGCATAAATTAATTTACCTTGATATACTAATTTGCTTAAAGATTACCACAGTTTTAATTTACAACTGTATATATACACATTTGCTTCCAAGTACTAAAGACACATATATGAAGATGTACCAGAAATAAATTGGGTTTCTGATTATTTGTTTTAAAAGATATAGGTGTAGAAAGTTCATAATTAGTTTTAAAATTAAAAAACCCATTGGAAAGTCAATCAATTATAACTATTTTTCAGATAGGTATTAAAGATTCATTTGGTAACGTAATTTTCATGTATGGCACGGATACTACATCTTAAAATACAATTTTGGGTAAAGAAATATGAATAGATATATGTTTAATAACAATAGTCTAAAGATATAAGCAAAATAACAGAAACTATTTACTTTGAGTGTAAAGGTAGTTCTTATGCTTTTTTCCTTTTTCTAAACATACTTTTGGGGAACAGTCATTAACGGTATCAAAAATACATAAAGCTGCCGCTTTGATAACTCTATCATATATTTTCTTAATCTATAGACATGTACCTATCAAAATATAGCTATGAGAACTGTTCACCCAATTTGGTACCGGTGGCTAAAAATCTTGTCTGGCTCGCCGCCTAATACGTTTGTTACCTGTATATAATTCATGATCAATAACTAAGATCTATAAGTGCACATGGCTGCATACAGACTAATTCATTGGAGTGTTAGCGATACTTAATACGTCATGTACGTTATTTACTATGGTCATAGCCCTTAACGTAACTTGTGTTAGCATTAGACTGCACTATTTTGAATTATTATAATTTCATTTGAATTCACTTCCAGATCATGTGATATTTTTTTTTATAATAATAACTCTACATATCTTAACAGTATTTGTTTAAATTGTATTAATTTTAGCTAAAGTTTATAATTTGGGATATTTTATATAACAAAATCCATCAAACTCAATGTCAAACATGTTTTTTCCCATAACGCTAACATACATATACATATACACAACCTATTAATGTATGGTTTTGTTTCAATATTAAATACGGTTAAAGATCTTACCTGTATGGTTTTGTTTCAATATTAAATACGGTTAAAGATCTTACCTGCTTGCGGCATCTGCCTGTTCCATGTTATAGACCTTGAGCTGACTATATACCATGCCCCCCCCCCCCCGGGGGGAATTTTCGGGACTATGATTTTCTTATACCTTATGGTATATAGCATTCAGAAAAAAATGATTGCAAAGTTCTGTTGGGGCTTTAATGAGTTATGCGCCTTTAAAATACGTTACCACCTCAAAAATTGCCATTTTCTGTATATTTAACACTAAAACACCCATGTATCAAGTTATTTAAATGAACAAAACATTTACTAGCTTAGGGGCAAGTCATATAACCCCATGCGTGAGCTTACTTTAAGCTTAAATCAGTAGCTTTAATTTTTAAGGCGATACTAGGTAATGTAATATGTGTATTTACTGCTTAATTACATATAAATGTATTGGGCACATTTATTACATAAGCGGTAATCATTTTTGTTCTATTATAACATTTAGTTGCTATCTATGTAAGTCCTGGGGGGTGATTACTTTGGTGTATCATGTATGGGATGTATGTCCATATTAAAGCTGTAACATACGTAACATTTCCAAATAAACATGATTTCTTACCAAAGTTGATCAGACAGAAGTACAAGAGCAAATGTCAAACACATATATATTCTTGATGTATGCCCCTATAATGTTTGTGATGTTCTACATTGCCAATTGAATATGGCTTTGGGCCATACTTGTTGAAAAATGCAGAAAGAAGCATTCGTTACCATGTGAAAAGAGAATTACCAAAACACAAGATTGTAAACGAACAAATGATGTCATAACGCATTATGTATTGAAATGTTAATGATTTATAGGATGATAAACTTATATAATCACATGCATTTCTTTAGATACTTAGATGTTTTACCATCCACAGTGCTGTTTCATTTCCATTAATAGTGTTGATACATGTTACTTGAATACAATGTAGTTTACAAAAATCCCTTTTCTAATCAATGGCTATATGTCCTAGTTACTTTGTACCGTATATGTTAATACTCATCATTGTAGTCAGTAGTTGGCACTAGTTTAAATGAACAATGATCCTAGGTAAAAGAAACAATTGCAATTGCTGTTGCCAGATCTACGTTACGTGGCATGTAAAATGTTAATTCACATATTTAAAAGTATACAGAAAGTGCCAAATCAGCACTATTGATAAGCCAATTAATAAAAAAGATTTAAGTTCTGTAAATGCTTCAATTTAGCTGCATTTCATGAAACTCAACATATTGATTATTAACACAGGCGCCATTTCATCGTAATTAACTCATGTGTTATGTTATAAACAGGAATTAACTTAATATCCTTAACCTAGTGGAAATATAAAACAAACATGCCTCTTTGTCCTTTGTGGTACCATACTACTAGTAGCTATCACAATTAATATTTAATATACTGGACAATGATAACTTTGTAAATGTATACAGACAAATGTAGAACGCATCAAGAGTTAGATTCAATTTGATTTAGTATTTAGTTGGAAAAAACATGCGACATCACGTATTTTCTTGAAGGTAGTCATTTATCATACCCGTAGTTAAACAATTGTTGTGTCAAAGAAGACATAATTATTATTTCAGGACACATATTGTGTAGAATATTTATACAATAATATGTGTCAAAAGAATGCTGAATAGCTTAGTATATAGTTTGACTGTTTAGCAGTCAGAACATGGCAATAAGTCGACCCTGTAAAGTACAAGACTGTTCGACTATTGTTAATGTCTGACCTAGAAACAAGAACAAACTGAAGAGAGGATACTTCTCCATCTTCAACACATCAGCAAAGTTAAGCCTAAGTCACAATCATCTGTTTGAGTAACAGCAAAGTTTAGATAAATGTATCATATGTAAGTTCAAGAGTTTGTGCTAACGGGTAACACTATTTATGTTTTAAAGATTGGTGTGTTTATATTTAGCTGAGTTATATACAAATGAAGTTTATCATCATCATTCCAGTTACACACAATTAGTGCAAGGTATGTTACTCACATTTCTGATGAACTTGAACCCAACAAAGTAGTTTGTTATGGACAAATAGGCACATATGAATGCGTACATGTATTGTTTATCACAAATTATGTGAAATACCTCACGTATTTCAAAGAGAGTATATTACCAAATTGATCACACACTTTCCTGTACAATTCAATTATGTTAAAATAATGAAATATCATAACTTATAGTCATACTTAAATACCTACATAGTAAATACCTGGTATACCTGTGCATAACTGGTAATGAGATGCCCAAAAAGGCCAGATATGAGGAAACTGTTCACTACTTGAAATTGTCGTAGTTGGGTTAGTCAAGTAATTAAAGAAATTTCTGGCTCTTAGCCTATAATATTCTCTGTATACCTGTATAGGTAAACAGCGAGCATTGATCCTTGACATTTGGCTTAGTCCAATCATGTGTGTGATTTTAGGGGAGGGCAGTTTGTATCCTTATTGAAAAGTGCATGAGAGAAACATAAATGCTTAAATGTGCAAGTGACGTGTGAGTGTCCGTAGTGAAATGGTTAGCTGCACGGAACCCGAAACTCCTCGTCACGTGTTCGAATCAGATAAGAAGACTATTTTGTGACACCTTATTACTTCAATAGGTCTCGTTTTTCTTTCTCTGTTCTCCTTGTTTTACTTCGGGTTTTTTGTTGTTCATTATTTTAAAAAAATCCCCTTTTTTTTATTTGTTATAGCTTCCAAGTTTACTTCAAATTTTCAGTGCAAAAAATACAACATGAATCTCAAACGTCTCCTTCGCTAGCTGTGTCTGTCTCCGAATCTATTACATAAAGTTCTACTTTCCCTTCGCTGACTGTATCTGTCTAAGAAACTGTTTCATCAGTTTCTGTCCCATAACCATTTGAGACAAATATGACAAATGGTTAAGATTTGTCGTCTGTTGCGATGTTCAGGGTGCATGTTAGCACGTTAAACTCGAGGTTTTGCATGATTAAAAGAAAAACAGTTTTTTACGACTACCAAAAGAATCGAACCAGCGATATCCCCCTTGATTTTCCAACCACCGTATCCACTGTACCATTTTATCTTTGTTGTATACCTTTTTATGTCGAAGTTTTCGCATTGCCATCTGCACGGACGTATTGGGTCCGCGCTATCTATTATCAACACAAATTATCTCGGTAAACTTGCGTACCCTTTTACAGGGAAAAGTCTACTTAATAACAAAGTCAATGCTCAATGCTCGTTGTTTATTTACCTAGAAGTGTTCGCTTCTATTATGAGCAAGGTTAATGTCTAACGAAAACTAACATTTAACCTAGGTCTTCTCGGTGATGTAGGAATGTCAATTATACAATCGTATGCTCAGTTATTCAACAGCGTTGGACCATATGTTTAACCTACTACCATGAATACAACATTGTATTTACAGGTTAAACAAATTAAATCGTCCAATACTCTGCTACAAACACAGAGGCTCTCCATCATGTTGACATTAGTTGCATGACAAATAGCATGTTTCTGTATATAAAATATATAAAAACTTTAATGTCATGTTAAAGGTGACAATCCTTGCGAACATCTAACGGAATAATTAAACTACTAATTCATGGATACAGCGAACATGACTGGCTGATAGAATAGTACATGTCCTTTTGATGGAATACCAACACATCGCAGCACTTGTCAATACAGGTCGTGTCACTGTTCAACAAGTCGACAAAGGGTATCGTAATATAGGTCACATTGTAGGATTGGTTTGGCCTTGGAAGAGAAAGAGAGGGTTGAAACCTGTGAAAGTCTATACAGTAGATTAGGCACGCCATGTTAGCTGTGTCCAATGTCCTTTCCCTGACACACTTTGATATGTTTAAAGGGACGTTGTTTTCCAGAACAGTGGGGCCGTGTAACTGAATAACTGGGTTTCGTAGGTAAAACATGGTATAGTTCAGCAGAATAATATTGTTTATGAGAATAATATGTGTATGCAAATTAACGTTTACGATAACTACATATGTTTGCAAGAATTATATGTTGCTGATAAGTATGTGTACATGATAAGTACAGTAAAACTCCGAAAACTCGAACGCCCAATGAGACAACGAATGTGTTCGAATTATTGGCGTGATCGAAATTACCGAAGTCACCTTTCGTCCATTGCTTACCTTTTTGGTTCAGGCGTAACTAACTTATTAAACGACGTACACCGTGAAACTGAAAAGTTATATGTGTTGGTAGCAATAGGTTTATGGTAGTTATGTGTTATGATAATTATATGGTATAATGAATATTATGTTTATGGTAGTTACATTTGTTCATATATGTTTGTGAGAATTATATGTTATGAAAATATAGTTTTAAGCGAAGTACATATTTACGAGAATTATATGTTTATGACAATAATGTGTTTGTAAAAGCGCCACAATTTATGTTTAATATATTTATAGGGTACATATGTTTCGCAGTAGTTTGTTTTACAACATAACTACTGATGTAAATCAGACTCGAATCGAATCTAAGAATCATCCAGTACTAAGCAGTGATAGTAAAGTTTCTTCCCCAAGTGAACAAGGTTTGCCTTTTGATCGTACTCGAATAGTAGTGAAACAATCTACCCACTACACCGGGCCGCTTCTCTTAGCAGGTCAGTTGTTCCTAACATACCAAGTACATATAGACTAAGCTTTTGTTGAAAATACCAGTATGTGTTCGTATATTTACTAGTATTGAGTGCTGTCTAGGTCAGGTTTCTGTCCTTCAACAAGCGGATATCATCCAGTATCACATCTGTGCTAGACTAGTGTATGTATAGATAGTATTCGGACGAGCTAAGTGGTGTAATTGACATTAGCCCATATCATAGTTCACGAACAGGAAATATTAGCATTCACTACGTCTGGACTATGTTTACTACGAATCACGTAAACACTAAATGCCTTAAATGAGAATTGTATGTCAACATCGTCATCTGGTCTGTGATTTGCCTATGGTGTAAAAGATGTCAGTATCTGTGAAGCAATGCATAAGAATAATATAGTGTTACTGAGTCATAACGTGGTTCTTTCCAAACTGTTATTATAAGAACTTAAAATGTGATATAGTTTTCATCTTTTCGACAATAATACAGATACACACTACTTTCCGCGATAGCAGTCTTATTATGTCTTGCTTTTTTGGGGGTAGCGTTTAGTTTACTGTTGGCATGTTCATACACGCATAATTGTATTTGGTTAATGTGTACACCCATTAGCGTAAATGCTCGCCACAAGTCATGTTAAGCCATAGCGTGTTGTGAGAATAACTGTTGAGTTTGTCAGCATTGTGAATGCAAGGTTTGCACAAATCGATACCTATACTACTACATATACCATTGTTTGATGTGTGATCGGCGGGTCGTTGACCAACTCCGGGCGAATAACCATACATAATCATTTAGACAAACCATACCGTATGCACACTCTGCTATCAGATGGATATACATCAAATGCTTCTAGCGGAGAACTACTAAAGCATTGTCAACGTGATCGAGGGGACCTTTCTACGAACCACCGGCCCACCGTTGGCAGTGATTTACCATTGTTGTATTAAGTTACATGCCATTCGTAGTAACCTAGTTGAGATCATGTGTTGTCCAGTAGGTCAAGGACACAATGTGGTCAGACAAGTAGTAGAAACATCTTCGAGACACCATAAATATAATGTTTCACCTTTCACTCTAACAAACTGTGTTGCAAAAAGATCAAAGATCAGCATTAGCCATCGAACAATTGTACTAAACGAGGGGCCAAACTACGAGCGAATTAGAAGTCACATTATCTTAAGTTTCTTAAGTGCCACAGCTACCTGACATCTTATACTGTAATAGGTTTGAAGGATCTAAATGGTAGTAAAACTTCTTGTATTTGATGACGACTCCGTATCGCTTACATTTGACCCCTAGAGTTTAGAGCATTATCGCTGTGTAACTATGTGTAGCAGATATATTCCAATAGTTTCTAGAAAGGTTTCATTTACAAAAGTAGGTCGGTCGTGTGGAATAGTTTTTGTTTAAAGAAGTAGGTCAGAATTTTGGTAGAGGTTTTGTTTAAGAGTCCTACATATTGAGCACAGTTCGACGTATCACATTCGCGGTATATCATTCAAATATTTCTTTTTATCTAAGAGAGCATTAAGACTGCGAGTGCGGTAATCTTTTATGTTTTTTTTTAAATTATGGCATTCTATTCAAGGTTGTTTATAGTTTATACTAAGTACGTGTATTTGTTGTTAATCTATTGTTAACTTATTAGTTGAGATGCTTAGTCAGATAAACAATTATTGTTTAATAATCAAAACATATTGCATGTAGGTACATCCCTCGTGGGTTTAGTAAGCATCTAGATTAAATTTACAAGACAGTATGCAGTTTAAGCTTTACTGTATTAGGAATAGTGAAACGTATTGGTGTTACATCTAGGTATTGTATACAACTATTGACCTGAAACTACGGAATAAATTACATGGACCAATGCATTGCAAAATATGTAATACATGTGTATACAATGGACACGGTTCTATACTCGACACGACAGTCTAATTTACCTGTTTCACAATCCAACAGTCTGTGTAATACATATTTTGTCAATGTTCGAATACACTTGTATATTTACTTGTTCAACGAATCATTGTTCAACCAGTGTAAATATAGTTTGTACCGCAACATAACAGCTGTATTACCGAACAGGCTGTTTATTGTATATTCTTTACTAGTTTGTGTCACCACTTATATTTTAAGTCGAGAATTGCTACATGGATGCCAACACAAGTATATATGTATCATAATGTAATGAATATATTCCATGCAAAAAGTATTGTCACTCATAAATTATCGGCAGTTTGAAACAGGTCCGAACGAGTTTTAACAAAATGGCCAATATAATACTAGTTAACCGTGAGTATAATATGTCGATCGGTATCTCATCAGTGTTCTAAAACTTATGTTTATTTTGCATTCCAGAGAGATTTCAGAATTACAGTAGTGTCGGTATTGTATAGGAACATATACATGACATGAATTTTGAAATAGGTGGATTAGATTGTCGTGTTATTACAACAGACTATAGATCTCGTGCCCATTAAATACACCTGTACAACACCTATTTTGTAATGCATTTGCCCATGTAATGAATACCGCAGTTTCTGGTCAATATTCGTATACAATACGTGGTATGCGTTCGACTAATACACGTGTACACACTGAATTATGTGAGTGAAATATGGAATTGTACAGTTCACTGAGTGTTGACCACATACATGGTTTCAAGAAGGAGCGGAGTGGCGCAGTGGTTTGCACGTCTGACTCGTAATGTGGTAGTCGTGGGTTCGAGCCCCATCAAACGCCCCCCCCCCCCCCC
>ENA-OREC01002027-OREC01002027.1-marine-metagenome-genome-assembly--contig:-NODE-2027-length-10831-cov-12.807420_pt1 | contig 10831 bp, 9 predicted proteins | sample MGYA00248626_ERZ508543 | MGnify/ENA primary metagenome ERZ508543 (study PRJEB26211, sample SAMN05518279) | marine metagenome | isolation source: Puget Sound, Washington, USA | host: Bankia setacea... | reverse complement strand
TTATGGGATATTGCCAGAGCCTGCCAATAGAAAAGATGAATTAAATTCATGATTCATGATCAATCATGTTAATTGCTACTGAATCTAGAAACAAATTAGTCATTTATATAAGATTAGAGAAGTTTAACGTTCTTTTTTATTATGATAGTTATCATTCTTTTGTATGCAAGCTTGAGGGTAGTGAATCCTGCTTTTGTATGTTTTACAATACAGCTACTGGATTCATAAATTACATAACCTTTGATTTATGCTCATCAAAATCTGAATATGAAGTAAAAATGATACACACTGTCACACAATACTATATCATTTCAATTATTGATCATAACGGTAATTGACTTGTATAGACATATTAATTCGTGTTCTTACATGTCACAGTTTGGATTCAGTTTGCTCAGGTACTTTTCAAACAGATGAACAGGACACAGGTCTGTGTTTATCCTGTCCTCTGGCATGTAACATGTAACAAGGGACTTCTGATTTGCCTGATTGTTTTTGGTTGATTCATCTTCTGTTTTGTACACATATCTGTTAAAACACAGTTTTATGTCTATTGAGATGAGAAATAAAGCAATATCAATATCTTACATTAATTAAAGTGACATCAGATTAAACAAGCGTATAATATCATTTATATGACTATATAACTTACATAAAGATATACATGATGTACCAGTAATATGAAACTTAATTCATAATTATACATGTACTGAAGAGAAGTGATATCTTGTGATAATTGTTTATATTGCTGAAGTGCAAGAACAGATGTTTGTTTTATAATTTAAATCGAACATTTACCTAATTGCACGGGTTAAAAAGAAGTTATATCTTTAATTTCAATTAGTACCTTGTCCCATCTGGATATGAAGCAACAGCGAAGGTACTTTTACTCATATGTTCAAAATTCTCATTCGTACTTCGGCAGAAATACAGCCTGATGTTCATCTGCACTCTGTTGAATAGTCCTGCAGCTGTGTTTGGTGTTAGATATACACTCATGTACAGCCTGATGAGATCTTCATCACATATCACAGGATGGTGTTGAGTGGACCCATAGCCAGATTGCTGTAGTTCTTCAATGGCAGTCTTAAAGTTTCGATTTGCTTCATTGAAATCTTCTGACGATATTATATCAAACTGTTTGTTATGCGGGGAGGACTTCAGGTAGCGGTTCAGGCTATGTCGTAGATTTTCTAGTGTTGTTGATTTATAGAAATCACCTTTATCTGACCGAGCATCCAGGTAAAACTTCCCTAGGACCTCGGCCAGTTGAGCTGCATTATACGTTTCAAATTCAGGATTTAGATTCTTTTCATGAAGATATTTCCTTATTTTATCCCCTGCATAGTTGTTCATTTTTTGTGTGTTGACTGGTGTTGGTTTTTTACTCTTTGTTTTAACCTCTTCATCTGTAACAGTATGGTTAGCGAATCTCTTTTTCGATTTGAGGAAACCTATTTTAAAAGAATTACAAAATTGTCAGTTTTAAAGGAATTTTATAATTTTTCAGTAAGATAAACACAGAACAACAGATGAGATGCTTAAACATTGATTCAATTTTTTGAAATAGGTGCTCCCAGGTATTTGTGTTAAGTCTATAGAAACTCAAGGTAATAGCATAAAAAAATGTGTGAAAAGCTAATAAAAATGTTTACTGTTGTAGAGAAATGCACAACTGCCAAAAGTCAACACAAATTTAATTAAGAAATAAAACATCTGTATCCGTGATTTAAAGCGGTAATAAATCATGGGTTCGGGTTTGGTGCGTAAGAATTAAATCACGAGTGCGCTAGCACAAGTGATTTAATTTCACGCACCAGAACGAGTACAGATGTTTTATTCCGATTCTAAAACGTGTGTACCTCTTTTAAAAATATCCAGTCCGGAACTAGCATTTTAGAAAGCGGATGTAGACAGGATGACGTTTGGTCGGCTATTCCTTCTATTCCTCCCTCCGGTAACGAACACACATTTAGTATTTATCACATTTTATTTTCATTTTCTCTCAAAAACATGTGTCTTTCTAGTGACAATTTACACTGTTTAAGAAATAAAACATAAATATTAAAAATAACAACATTTAACAAGAGATATTGAATATAGAAATAAAATAAATAGTTGTTTGGATACCTTTGGTTTTAAATGGAATTCATCAAAAACGTGTTGACAGTTGAAACACAATTTATTACAAGTCAAAAACTGCCAGAACGATCCGTAAAAGGGCTACAATGAATTTATTTGGAGTTGTAATAGTTAACTGTTGCGGTGCTTGAGTGAATGGGTCCAGAGAAAATGCTCATTGTACGGACATCAATGACTTGGTGCGACTGTTGCAAAGTTGACATTAGTGTAACCTTACACATTTTGGGTGAAGTTTGCAATTCAGTGTGTGAGAGACTGCCAGGAGCAAAACTTTCAGTAGCTGTGCATGGCGGAGTGGCCAGCGAGAATTTAGTGCTCCTGTAGGTGAGTGCATTACTCAGTTGCATTTTTTCATCATCATGAGGTTTGATGTATGATGTCAGACTCTGAACATTTCTATGGCCAGTGACAGACAAGATGCCCTCATTAGAGAAGCCTTTTTAGTGCAAGTTAGTTGACACAAATGCCCTGATGCAATGATTTGTGTAGCGTTTAGACAACTTCGCAGATTCAGATAACCTTGACATGAACATGTTGACCTTATTTATACCAAGAGGGGCATTTTCATACCATGCAGAAGATTCATTTATTTTTTTACTACGAATGGGACGTTGAAAGAAATGGTCACATTTAGTGTTTAATTTGGACATGTATTTCTCAAAGGACAGGAGGGGACAAAACTCATTCCCTGTACCATACATTCTTGGTTCTTTTACTTTTTCACGTGAATCAATCCCATGATGGGTTTTGTCAGCCTCATTGTATTTTAATGTGACATATTTTCTGCCCCTAACATCAGTTAAGAAAACAAAAGAATCTTTCTTCAAATTGTATAAACCTTCTCTACCTCTTCTTTCAAATTGAGCAATCAGTTCATAAATTACTTTATTTTGCAATGTTTCTGGGGTTGTGACAGAAAACTGCCCACTTTCATACAGTTTCTTGTGATCCTCTTCACAAATTGCTTCTTTGTGCTTTGACAGATTTTTGCCTTCTCTTTTTAGGCTCTTGATAAGTCCTGTCAAGACTTGATTAGACTGCATGAATGGCCGGTCAGTCATGATGTTCAGCAGGCGGGAAAACGGCGGACTTGTCAGGTGCCTGTTTAGCCCAGCACGAATCCCAACGATCGCAGACCTTGAATATGCTTCTCCCTTTTTGCTCTGCAGCGCAGCATAGAACCTCTGAAGTACCATGTCAAGGTCAGCTGGGGACAACTCTTCAAAGTTTGAATCCTGAAACCCATTTTCCAACAGCCAGGCTGAAAATATTTGGATTAAATGAAAGTCTTACTATATGTTTGATATCTGGGTTTTAGTTGCAATAAGTGAGAAAACTTGTCTTGAGTAAATGGTCAAAGATTGCGTTGTATTTTTTGTTTTTGACTATATCTAACGAGGGAACTTATTTGACATTCTAACATGACTATCTAGATCTACTTCACATTATAGTGTCTTGAATAAATAAATTTAATATGTTAATAAACATAATTGTGCAGAGTATTATCAGCTTTATTTGTTGTCTCATTTTATACTGGAATGTTGAGAGAAATAAATTTAAGCCAGACAACATAGATTGATGCTAACACTTAAACCCAGGTGCATTATGGTTTTAGCTTAACAGCCACATAGCTATTAATTAAACAATACTTTATGAGGAGGCTAATATATAATTATCCACACGCAAATCAGATACTTGTTTGTAGTTTGTTTATCATGTTAATTATGCATTCAACGTAAAACTTGTTTATGACATCAATCTTTACTTTTAAACAGAAAAAAAAACCTATTCGAAGGAGAAACCTTAGCAAATATGTACCTTTAAGCAAGCCAACAGACCATTTTGTACTTTTGTCTGTTGTTTTCTCAGTGATCTGGACTCTTAACTGTTCCACATCACTCAAGGTTGTGGTTTTAAACCTTTTAGGGGCTGGCTCTTCGTCTTTAACAATTTCGCTAGTGGCAGTGTTGTCTGAATTATCAGCTACATCTATCTCTTCATCTGTTAACATATCATTAAGAAAGTCAACATACTCCATATCGCCCTCCGGTACTTGCTTGAAGAATTCATTCAGCACTTTGTACGAACATGTATCTTTCTCACGCTTCACCTCTCCAGTAAACAAGGACTGCACAAAGTATTTATTCACCAAACCATCGAATTCTTGTAAAATAATTCTCCAGTCATCACTTGAGCCTCCAATAATACAAGTAGTGCCAGTTTTTAGAGAAGCCATGTTTAGTCTTTGTGTGTGTGCTTCGCAGACCATCAAAACGAAAGTAGGTCTATTTTACTACAATGTTTACATCACGTGATGTCGCATTCGGAAGTAGTAGTCACGTGACAGTGTTTTTTCGTACATTAAATTTACGCGGGAGATAAAAGTAACAGCCATATTTTATCGTTAAATAAAACACGGCTTGTTTCCTTCTTTGTGTATAGGAGAAAATCATGGGACTGTTTTAGAATCCTCTTTATCATAATAAAAAAAAGGTGAAAATTGAAGTAAATGGAGGATGGAGTGAAATACAAACATTTTAACACAGCACAAACAGTACTTACTGGTAGGATTACTAAGATTGTTCACTTTACTTCATTTATGTTTTATGGTTGTGTGACAATATTCTTTATAGCAACATGAGTTTGTAATATACAATGCAGCCTATTTTTAAATTTAATATTCGATGTCTTGCAGGTATTTCTTACCTTGACCTCCACGAGAGATCCTCAATGTTGGTTTTGGAGGACACCTCTTTAGGTTTTTATCGTCTACATTTGCAGGCGTGGGAGGAAATGGTGCCGGATGAGACATTATAGCCTGGAAAAAATGGAGAACGTTATAATCCAAAGATTACTAACAAACTAACAATTTATCAAATTTGACCATTTAATTTAATTATGTATCAAACCAACTTTAAATGATAAATATCAACTGCCTATAATGGTATTGTTTATATCATAAACTGACAAGAGCCACAACCAAGCATCACTACCCGTCACTGCTGCTCTATACATGTTAAGTATTTAAACTGTGAGTGAGAGTTGTTGTCAGATGCACATACCTTTTGTTGTTGTTGTTGCTGCACTGGTGTTGGATTTATAGGTACTGCTGCACGAGCTAAACTTGCCCCAGGAGAGATGTTAGTTGGTGGATTCAACAAGGTGGAGGCCATGTTTTGTATTGGAATGTTACTAGATGCAAGAGTTGTTTGTCCTGAACCTAAGCTTACTGTTCTCATCAACGGAGCTGGAGGATTTAACACAAGTTGATATGAGCCAGGCACAGATAAAGCCCCTCTCATTAGCTGAGAACCACGTTGGGCTTGAGCTATCATTACACTCTGCTGAACGGATGGTAGAGAAACTAAACGTGCTTTAGAATTGTCATCATCATCAGTGAGATCGATCACTTTGGCTGTGTTCGTTGAGGATTGTACAGTCTTGATAGGATTAGTCGTTATACCAGTGGTCATAATGGCTGCCTGAGTTAGTGCTACTGATTGTGGAACGTTGACCAATTGATGAGGTTTGTTAGCCTGGCCTATGAATGCTTGTGGGTACTGGAAGACAACTGATGTACCTGTGCTGTTCTGTGGTAGAGCCACTATGCCTCCTGGCTGGTGAAGGGAGCTAGAATTCAGTAGTGTCTTCACATTTGGAGTTGATACCTAGAATACATGAACAGTTTGGAGAATTTAGTAACAAACATCAAAAATAAAAATGATTTCTAAATGTAAAAGAAAATTGTGACTGTAAACATTTAGTTTAAACATGATATATTTTACAACAATTGCGAAACAAGCTACACAACTCATTCTCATTGGCACCGATGTTTGTGTTTGTCTGTTGTTTGTGTAAGAGGAAACCAGAGTACTGTAAACTTTATATTTAATGTCAAAAGTTTACATTCTCTTTATGCCTGAATGAATGGTTACTTTTAATTTTTCTCTAGATATTGTATCATCATTAGGCTCCTAAGTTATTTTTTCAACTTTTGCATAAAAATGTTTTAGTGTTATCATTTTTTACATTTAGGAGTCAAAAAACTGATGCAACTGAACAGAATTTGTTGCCCAAATCAATGTGTAAAAATATGAAGTACACACGTCTAGGAATATAAAAACACTAAAATATGCTGTGTGATGTAATCCTGCATAGAAGTATAGTAATTATATCAATAAGAGTAATAACATAACAACTTCTGGACACACAAAACAACCTGGCATAGAGTAGTTAACTAGCTTACTAAAACATATTTTCAAATGAATGTTGTATCCTTAAAACCATGTTCACTTAGTGGGTCAGCAAGACTTGCAAATCATGACCATGGAAGTGTGTATCTCAACTGTTCATAAGGAAATCCCTAAAATGAGTGCTAGCTGCAAGAAATAGAACTACATGTATGACTTCAGATGTATTTTGTCTGTCAGACTTTGGGGAACGTTTATCAGCAGGGGTATCTGAAGTATGGAGTATATCTTTCAGAGCTTCTGTGGAAGATTGACGATTTCTTGGTCTTTCACCCTCAGGTAGCAAGCAGGAGCAGGACTTCTTGCCCATGGTCACATTGCTAAACACAGTACTGTAATGGCCTCGCAATCCACCACTTTCACAAATGGACTTCAAGAAACTTCCTATTCGTTTCACTCCAACGGTTTGCTCAGAATATCTTAACGCGCCGTAGATACTTGGTAATGGACGGCGATAGAAAAAGCTTTTGTTGCCAACAGCATCCAAATGTTCCCTGTACGTGTCTAATATTTTAGTGTCGATTACATATTGTTTAACAACCATGCCTTTCTTGCATTCACCATTCAAATTTGTGTACTCAATGTAATGACCATTTTCATCACAGGAAATTTTAAACTCTTCACATGTTAGTCTCCAATGGCTAACAGCTGTGTGGATGCCAAATAATTTACAGTTATAGAAATAGACTGTATGAAGAAGGGATAGAGCTGTGTGATTGCCAAACACCTTCACATTCCAAAGGTGTCTCTCTTCATCCTCATTCAATGGCCTTCTCTCACACTTGGGTATCCCACACAGTTTTTCAAGTAGCATCTTCATTTGAGCATCGAATACCTGATGAAAGGTAGCAAAGCTCTTGTCAGACTCATCCATAAAGTTTCTGTCATGTTTACCAACATTTTTTAGATGATTCACTAGTGAATACACAATGCCATTCATTGTGTTTGGAGAGTAAAAACTCCCATCAGTTTTCCTTATTTCGGCCACAAATCTGAAAGAACAAATAATGAAATATAATGGGAAACTACCGATATCACGAGTTGCGCCCCTCGATCAGTTACTTCCCTTGTCACTGGGTAGTTCCGATTGATTTACCCAAAACATGTCCTATGAAGATATAAGGTTTTTCTATTGAATAATTGCTCGATACGGACGCGATATCTACACTTTAACACAATCTTTCCCAAATCAACAGTGATACGTCAATAAGTCAACACATGATTTAGTAGAAAGATCATTGTTTCCATTGTCATTTTATAGACAATATATTAAATTTAAGGAAAGGTATTCGGATGTGTCCAAATTTCGGATGATCTTTAACTTGATCTATCTTAGCTCGATTTAAGCCATTTTTGTTGATATCGTTTGATGTGTTTAAAACAATCCCGAATTAACCAGGAAAGCCACAAAAACTCGATATCCCGGGTTTGCCACTTCAGCCATTTAAAACGTATACTCGTTGGTGCGGGAATTCCGGAAATTCTTAGCTAACATAATGTACTATTAAAACAACTTTAAATAAAGACGATGGTGTTTACATGGTGGGGCAAAATATACTGTGCAACAATTTGCTCAAATTAACTGCCAATCGTAATAAGTGTGTAAAGACCATTTCCTACGACGTCATATAGCGTTCTGCACAGCGTTTGTGTATGTGAGTGAACGCTACTTCCATCCGTTTTATTTTTGTTACTAAGAATTGAAACTAACTTACCCAATCGAAAACCTCCAACACGTGAAAGCACATGCGGAGTAGAGAATTCTTTAGGAACTATAGACTTCAGTGACATAATACGTTTTGAGATGAGATCTTGTTTTCAGAGTCACTGCTGATTAAAAATGAATCCTCTGATATTGTTTTATACAAAGCTGTCAGGTTTGAGTAACGATCGCATTGTTTATCTCAATCTTTTCGATCACATGCTTTTTTGCGGGAAAATATGAAAGAAAGAATCGTTTATGTTTTAGTTGTGATAGCATTGAATATACATCAAAAACACGTGGTCAAAAATCAATAACCATATGTTATATATATATTGTTTTATATTTATAAACAGCAAACCTATAACGTATGAATGCGAGAATCAACAATGTAGTTGAGTTGAGTTCACTTGACAAAATAGACACACAGCGATTTTTGTTTAATTGAACTTTTATCGTCGGTGGCTTTTCGATGTGCTCCTGGTCAACTTTTCTTTTAATTGATTCAAAGTAATTGTTTTTTTATGTTTGACAATTAAAAGTCAAGTAAATATATCACATTAGCGCGAAATCTGCATACTTACAGTTGCCGTGAACAAACCCATTTCATTTAGTTACAGTCGGCAGTTACCCTTTAATTGCACCTTTTGATTTATTGATTGTTGTCGATCTTGCACTGATTTGAATTAATGATGACACGATGGCCCCCACAGAGAATGAACACTGCAGCTCTATGATATACAGCGTGCCATATAGTGGGATATCATATACATCATGGCTATCAGTTGGTGGAACAACTGTAGAAACTTGTGTATATAAAACCGCGAATATAAAAGGAAAAGCCTTACATGTGGCGTAATTGTCTCAAGTGATATTTATAGGAACAGGAACAGATTATTGAAATGTATTGAAAGGATTTGTGTTGTAATATTTCGACAAGAATCGCATATAAATGGCATCACTACCGCATCAGCCTACGTATAAGTCAAACCAGAACTACCCAGACAGCAGATGTGCAAAATAAGGGAGATAATTTTATAGGACAACTCTGTATATCGGTAGTCTCCCATTAAAATGGACAATCAGAGTACATGTATAAACAATGTATCAATGCATCCTTCAATGTATGTATTGGCTAAGTGTTAAACCAAATATATTATACCTCATTTGCATAATTTTATTTATTTCAATGTGACGTCACCCTACCATTAAATCGCTTTGAAGCCTGGAGCAAACTGTTTATTGACCAGGGGCGTACAACTCTGTATCGACTGTTGCGGTATATTGGCCAATACAGGTGTAATGCTGTGTTTACATAGGTAGATTGTTACAACGCGCATCATACAACACATGTAGCAGCCTTTTGGTTCGTAAAAAATATTATTGGTGTCTAAAGTCATTGTTATAAATGTTTTTTTATTTCAGACCTTTGATATTTAGCATTTGTTGGTTAATGAAATAATTTGTTGATGTAATTAAACAATAACTGTTTTTTTAATCCATAGATTTGGTATAATATAAGTAAATATATAAGTAATATAAATAAATGTCTTACAACAAAGGATACAATGCAGTCGGTCTGTGAAAGCAGTAACATAAACAATCAATTGACACCAATAATTGAAAACTAACTCCAAACATATAGTAAACTTTTAGAAAACAGACATAGAGCCATTGGAGTAAACAAAAGTAATAAACTGCAGAAAAACATACCTTGATAAATGTTTGTTTATATCACATTCTTCTAAAGGTGGTATCAATTCACCAACACTCACTCTTTGATCTCGCCAAGAATTGAACAGAGATACTGCCCAGCTAATAGATCTCAGAGTATTCTTTGAGAGTTTATGATTTTCAGTTTGAGCCGCAGCTGTCACGGGATTTTCTTCATAGTCAATGTCTGTCTGGGCTTTGCCTAAACCAGTATCATTGGTCTGTGTTGCGCAAATACTCCCAATCCCCAATTTACTAGTTTCCACTTGTTCACACTTTTCATTTTCTGGATCACCAGAACCATTGTGAACGGTTTCCTTTTTTAATATTTGTTCACTAGAATCTATTTTCAAACCAATGAAGACTGATTGCTCTTTTGATGGGTCAAATTCGGCTAAATTTTCTCTAGATGCTTTGTGATTTCCACTTGAGGCTTTCCCTACATTGTGCTCGGTTTGTAGAGTTCCTATACTGCTAACACTATTGTCTGTGCCTTGGTCATTGCAATCTGTCCGTTTGTCTAAATCAGTGCCACTTGCTTGCATTTGAGATTGGTTTGCACATTTCTGTTTTTCCACTGTACTGTCAGTTGGCTGATTTGAGACCTCCAGAGCCTGTGACAAAATACATCTGGTATCTTGTCTTCAAATAAAACTTGCAATTACACAGTTTATTTGTAAATGTACTAATATGATTGTTTAGTGTAATTGTGTGTATTTTGTGTCAAGGCTGTCTATGGTGTACCGTAGATCCTCTCTCATAAGTAGAGTGTGTATGTTGTGTCAAGGCTGTCTATGATGTACCGTAGATCCTCGCTCATAAGTAGAGGGTGTATTTTGTGTCAAGGCTGTCTATGGTGTACCTTAGATCCTCGCTCATAAGTAGAGTGTGTATTTTGTGTCAAGGCTGTCTATGGTGTACGATAGATCCTCGCTCATAAGTAGAGGGTGTATTTTGTGTCAAGGCTGTCTATGGTGTACCATAGATCCTCGCTCATAAGTAGAGTGTGTATTTTGTGTCAAGG
>ENA-OREC01002026-OREC01002026.1-marine-metagenome-genome-assembly--contig:-NODE-2026-length-10831-cov-13.887484_pt1 | contig 10831 bp, 10 predicted proteins | sample MGYA00248626_ERZ508543 | MGnify/ENA primary metagenome ERZ508543 (study PRJEB26211, sample SAMN05518279) | marine metagenome | isolation source: Puget Sound, Washington, USA | host: Bankia setacea... | reverse complement strand
GGGGGGAAGGGGGGGGGGGGGGTTGCTTTCAGGAACTTTCCAGATATGTCAACAAAACTTTGTAAAACATATATACACATTTCTCTGATCCACTTGACGTTGTGTTTCCTTCATGTAAATGCCAAACACAATTTGGTCGCATTTCTTTTTGAGTGTTGACGCCGCTTGTTTTCTTAAACTGTAGGTTATTTCAACGTTTTGAAATTCAAACGGTCATTTTGTTGAGAATATTTATATTTTTGGGTTGGAAGGATTCAGCGTTTTCATAAAATTACTATATTTAATCTAAGTTATATTCCGTGTAAAATGAAAGCAGAGTAAAATAGCAATACAAATACCACATTATCATATCATAAGGTGAAGCCCAACATGCATTCAACAGTTAACCATTTGTATATTCTTAGCTACAATAATATCATAAGATGCCATGGAATTTTACAAAGCCATGTTGACATATTGAGGGTTGAACAGAAAACTGTCGTAATTGTGATCTTATTTCATATATAGTTACAACAGTTTAGTATTAACCTTTCGACATCTTTTAGATGGAGGCATCACTGTTTATATACCGTAGGTGGACTGTTAACACAGGTTAGACCGTATTAGGTGAAAAATACTTGAATGAGTCACATGTCTTCGTCAATGTCACAGGTCTGTGTTAACGTCAGAGGTCATCATAAATGTCACAAGTCCGGGTGAACGTCACAGGTCATCATTAACCTAACGTGGACTTAAACGTCACAAGTCATTGTTAATGTCACAGAATGTCGTTAACGTCACAGGTTATTCTTATGGTCAAAGGTAATCGTTCATGTCAGAGGTCATTGTTAACGTCACAGGTCATCAATAAAGTTACAGGTCATCGTTAAAATTACAGGTATTCCTTAACATCATAGGTCAACATTAAAGTCAGAGGTCATTGTTAAAGGTACAGTCATAGGTCAACATTAAAGTCAAAGGTCATTGTTAAAGGTACAGTCATAGGTCAACATTAAAGTCAGAGGTCATTGTTAAAGGTACAGTCATAGGTCAACATTAAAGTCAGAGGTCATTGTTAAAGGTACAGGTCATGGTTAACATCAAAGGTCATAGTTAACGGTTGTAAAAAAACACAGAATAAAAACCCATGACAGCTTGCTATACTTACTGTGTGTCAGCGTTTATATGGACATCCTAATTAACGATACAAGCAAAACACATTTAACCCTTTACTATCAAACACCTCTTAAATAATGGCACAACATTCAGGTCATACTAAGAGCTCGATGTACATAAATAATGCAGGTTTAGTGTAAAAACAAAAGGTCATAAGAACTACTAGGTAAGGATAATTTCAGAAGAAATATTTTGAATTATACAGGCACCCGGTCAAGTATCACTCTACCACTGTGCTTGCTATTTGCTAAAGTGAAACAACATTTACACATGTCCACATACTAACCCAATACCTAGCAAAGACGGGCATCTTAGACATGTATTGCCATGGTATAAAACAATGAAACATGAACACAAATGTAGGCAGCCATTCTTAGCGCCTGTCATCTTTTTTTTGTCTGAAGATCAAAAGAGACCACTTGGTTCACAATAAACAGTATTTTCGCCAACACCAATTCAGCACACTGTATTAATGTGTGTTCCAAATTTCCTTTGTATAAGTGACATTCAGGAGAATATCTTGAAATACAATGATTAAAAACAAAATTTCAATGGATAAACTTATTGACTGTTTCATCTTGTTCACTGGTACCTAAAGTTTACAAGTATGTTTCAGTTACATTTTCCACTAAGTTATCTGTAAGAACATATTTGAATAAACATGGAGTCCAGATATGCAGATTTGATTACAAACTTCTGGTATATCTTGGGTATGTAAATAATGTGAAGCAATGCCTCTATAAGACCACCTTCACAATATGACCGTCTTTTGTTTAAAACTTTAATAATGAGTCCTAAGATCAAAGGTGCATTTTAGGCAATTACTGTATGCAACTAAGCTGTTTACTTTTCTTGAGGGTGAGAACAAAAGGGTGCTAAGTGCTATTGACAAAAGAAGCAGATACATGTAGAACACTTACATTCATCCATCAAGGTGGTCTTATTGCTTAGGTATTGTAAACGGGTCTTGTTTTAAGGCATTACTTAGCTGGTTTTATAAAAAGGGCAAAATGACCAGTTGAGGTTGAGGGTGAAAGCAAAAGGGTCATAAGTACTATTGAATAAAGAAGCAGATAGAACCTTTTCGCATGTAACCCTCGAAGTGGAAACTGTTTACAAGCCTAGATCAACTATTAGAAAATACAAACAAACTCTAATAACACCATATTTGTATACAAGAAATAGTGGCTTCATTTGTAAGGTGGTCTTACTGGTGAGATGAAATAAAGAAGAATGACATGTGAACTATCCATGGAAATGTGATCATAACAATTGAATGTTTTTATTGATGAAAACACAGTCAATTGTGGTTGTATTGAGGAACAAAACAATATAGAAATTGGTTGCAATTAAGGAGAAATTGGTCTTATTGAAGAAAACATTTTAACTTCTGATCTTATTGTGGAAAAGATTATAGTTTCTCATCTTATAGAGACAAATATAAACACTACTCATTCTGTTCTTTTTTGCAGCAAAACATCATAATGGTGGTCGTAATGAAGAAACCACTATTAATTATTCATTAATTAACCACGCATTATTCATATGTCTACACCATCACACTATCTACCTAATATCAAAGTGTTTGTTTTTTACTTTTTTTTCAATCTTTTACTTCCTTTTCTACTTATTCATCTATTTTTTACTTAGCCTTGCTTCATTTAGCAAGGCATGGACAAATGAAAATATTAACATGTTGAATGTAATTTTCTTGTTTTTACTATAAGCTATAATAGGCAGGACAAGTAGATTTTTGTTAGAATGATCTTGCCCTGCTTGGAATCATTTCCCTGGTGCCAATAAAAAGTTTAATTATGTATTGGCAGTTACCTAGTTAAACATATAACCAACTAGCTAATCTCTGTTTTCTTTCTAGTGTATCTATGTATATTGTAGGTGCTTTTGTTTGTGTACTTACTGGGTTAAATTCTCCTCCTGCGTATCTGTTTATTTGAGATATCCAGTTATTACAATCTGCTGAACTCTCACACTGTAAAAGGAAAAATCAAACTTGACCTTCACACAATGATAACTGCAGTCTTGTTCCACTATTCATCCCACTCGAAACTAAGACAGCTCAGCCATTAAGACTATCTTCAATAAACAATGCTTTCTAAAAACAGATCACGTTTACTATTAAATGTTACAGATTTAAGAAAAATGTTAGAGATTTAAGAAAAATGTTACAAATTTAAGAAAAGTATCACAGATTTAAGAAAAATGTTACAGATTTTAGAAAAATGTCACAGGATTTAAGAAAAATGTCACAGATTTAAGAAAAGTATCACAGATTTAAGAAAAATGTTACAGATTTAAGAAAAATGGCACAGATTCAAGAAAAATGTGACAGTTTTTCTCCAGTACATATATAGTTTTGTTAAGTCTGTGGATCTATATGCTGTAACTCTTTCTATTTTGAATTTCTTTGTTACAAGTTTTACCTATCTACAAGAATAAGTCATCGTTGTGAACCAGAGTGTGTCATAAAGGTAAAAAATAAATAAAAATAATACAAAAGTAAAAATGACACCTGTGCCACTTAACAGCGTTTTTACCTGAATATTGTATGTTCTCTCTTCTGTGATAACTTCATATAAATGCTGCCTGTGTGGATGATGCTCTCTGTAACAAAAGAACAAACACTGATTATAACCAAGGCATGAACAGTTCACTCATCCTATTCCTCTGGCCTTGTGTTCACTAAGCTTTCATGTTCAGGATCAAGATCAGGCCCCATGTTCACTAAGCTTTCATGTTCAGGATAAAGATCAGGCCCCGTGTTCACTAAGCTTTCACATTCAGGATCAAGATCAGGCCCCGTGTTCACTAAGCTTTCACGTTCAGGATCAGGATCAGGCCCAGTGTTCACAAAGCTTTCACGTGCAGGATCAAGACCATGCCCAGTGTTCACTAAGCTTTCACGTTCAGGATCAAGACCAGGCCCAGTGTTCACTAAGCTTTCACGTTCAGGATCAAGATCAGGCCCCGTGTTCACTAAGCTTTCACGTTCAGGATCAAGACCATGCCCAGTGTTCACTAAGCTTTCACGTTCAGGATCAAGATCAGGCCCTATGTTCACTAAGCTTTCACGTTCAGGATCAAAACCAGGCCCTGTGTTCACTAAGCTTTCATGTGCAGGATCAAGATCAGGCTCGTGTTCACTAAGCTTTCACGTTCAGGATCAAGACCAGGCCCCATGTTCACTAAGCTTTAACGATCAGGATCAAGATCAGGCTCGTGTTCACTAAGCTTTCACGTTCAGGCCCAGTGTGCACTAAGCTTTCACGTTCAGGCCCAGTGTTCATTAAGCTTTCACGTTCAGGCCCAGTGTTCATTAAGCTTTCCGTTCAGGCCCAGTGTTCACTAAGCTTTCACGTTCAGGCCCAGTGTGCACTAAGCTTTCATGTTCAGGCCCAGTGTTCACTAAGCTTTCACGTTCAGGCCCAGTGTTCATTAAGCTTTCACGTTCAGGCCCAGTGTGCACTAAGCTTTCACGTTCAGGCCCAGTGTGCACTAAGCTTCCACATTCAGGTCCAGTGTGCACTAAGCTTTCACGTTCAGGCCCAGTCTGCACGAAGCTTTCACATTCAGGTCCATAGTTTATGTTTTTCAAAACAGACAATCAACGAGGAATACTTTCCTACCAAATTCGACCACTACCTTGCCATGCACGAGGAGCCCGTAAATCAATAGATTTGTGTATACAATACAAAAATAACCAAACTTCAGATGCACTGATTAAATATGTCGCATAATATCATATTTTATAAAATGGCCAATTAGAAATTTGTTTAAGTATATTGTGTATTTTTTCATGCTTGTGTCATACCCTATTATTTGCAGGATACCCGACTTTTAGAGTGTTCAAGCTCTGGATAAAACAGCATACACAGATGTAATGATATAAGAAGGGAATATTCAAGTGACTATCACTGTAAAACTAACATAGTCTCCAACATTTTCCTGCTCATAAATGTTATATTCAAACATTATCTATTTATAATATACCATGCATTTATAATATGAAAGAATTAGACAGGCTTGTTTTATTACATTTAAAGTATAATTATCTGAAAGTTTATTTTGGCAAACAAGTTTAACATAGAAAAAGGTAATGGATAATTGAATAAACTGCCACAATACCTTGATTTTATACAACTACAGAATGCTATAATGAACCTTACAGATACTGCAGTTTACACTTACCCAGCTACGTATCTAGCTTTTCTAATCTCTGATAATGGAATTGTTTTTATTGATTCTTTTTCCTGCAAACAAAACAAAATGATTATCATTTTTATCCAGTTTCAGTTATTATATCAAACTACAATTAATATCTCTATAATGATTGTAAAACAACACTTATACAAGAAGGAAATGCAGATCCCTCATTAAAGCCGGATTTTGATATTTTTCTCCTAATTTTTCAACACAAATGAATGTTTCGCTACCATTTGAAGGTCACAATGTAGCACATTAGTGTAAAAGTCTCGATCAAAGAAACACTGTGTGTGAGTATGAAGTAAATCTGTCGACTAATGAAAAAGTTATTAGAGAAAAACGAAACTTTAATGCAAATTGTTAATGACGCCCGCCAGGATTCACCAATCTATAAGCCGAAATTTTCTTCAAAAACCCCCCAGAACTGCTTGTTTAACAATCAAATTTCTATAAACTTAATATTCATACCTGGTCATGTTTGAAGTAAGACAGGCCATTTGGGTCCAGCACAAAATACCGTCTCTTCCAATTCTTTCTCTGAAAGGTGAAATCAAGATAAAATGTATGGTATTGTTCTTAATGCATGTATATACAAAGCCACAAAATGAAACCTTTACATAACATACTTAATACTTCACATTTTTTTGGCCTACTGATAAGAACTATTATTCCCACATCTACTCAATTGAAATGGTCAATTCTTGTTATTTCCACTGATACATCAATTTTTTTAAAAAGTGATTATTTTTATAACTATATGCTAAGGATTTTAAAACATTTATGTTGTTTTATGTGATGATTCTTTTGTTTACTTCATTCAAAAACCTTTACTGTACAATACATAAACATACACAAATAGGAAATAGAATTGACCTTGGTGTTCCTTAATTCTGCTTGCATAGTACCTATAGGTTAGTACAGATGATACATACCACAGCTCCTTGTTTAGTGGCATATCCAGATACATAGGAGGCAAGGGACAACGCTGGCATGTTCTGTTCTAGAGACTCAGCGCCACTGTCTGTGTTCTACAAGTAGTGGACATTAAATAGTGTTAAATTACTTCTATTCAAATCAGATATTGTCTTGCTCAAAACATAAGGAAAATGCAATACAAATATATTCAAACTTCAACCCGTCTTACATCCAAAACCACATGTGGGGAAATAAGGACATGTGTCACGCCCTGAGCAAAACCCAAAGCAAATATCTCTTCCAATGATAATGCATCCATTCAAATTGTCCAAGACCTAGTACTTCTGACGTTTTAGTTATTAGTTGAATATTCTAATTGTTAAATGTACTGGTCTGTGATAAAAAAAAACTAATTAATCTTTTACAAAGCTTTTTATGTTTTTTTAATGCTGAACAATGCCCTTGGCTGTAAAATACTAAATCATAATATTTGATACATGTATGTCAGGTATTTTTTCACAAGGGACCTTTTTCTGAGTATGTGGAAAATTTTATTCCAAAAAAATATGTCAAAGGGAGACAAAAACTGCATGCGTATTCTGTACATGTATTTGGGGAAAAGTGCATGATTTAAATAAATGTTTGTGCTGGGAAGTCACCTCTACACGGCTTGAACTATATAGGGATAAAGAGCCATGATTTAAGTTACCATCTGCCATTATCACATTCAACACATCAACGGGTGAAAGTAAAATGGTACTAAGTGACATTGAACTTACCTCATGTTTAGTCTGTATGACAACTCCACCAGCCACTTCATTTGTTGAATTTGGTGGAGCAAGTTCTTTAGACGCTTCTTCAAATGGTTTATTTGTTATCTGTGGAAAAGTGATAGTACCTTTGTCAAATCAAACTGTCTTAAAAATTAAACAATTGTTATTTAAAATGTTGTGAAAATGGAAATATTATAGAGAAAAAAATGTAACTTAACTATGCTGTAAAACAATACAATAACACTAATAAAGCACCATACAGCATCTTAACATAACAAGACATTGACAGGTGTTCTTATTTACTAACTTGAAAGACAGATCAATGAAACATTTAACATCTGTCAATGCAAACAAAATTGAATAAATGTCTCAACAGTAAATACAATGTAAAAGAAACATTGTTTTTAAATTTTGGCTAAAAAATGGTATGAATCAGGAGTTGGCAACCATTTCTTTTATCTGATATTTGCCATTAAAATTACCTACTGTAATTTACAGTTGGAACAGTTGAAATTACTAGTAAATAAATGCAGTTTACTAAATTGAATCAACGAAAAATGCATTCCCTCTACCCAATCAAAAAAAGTATATTAATTTACATTAAGAGAAAGTATCTACATTTCTCTCAACACAAAACATTTCTCTCTTAACAAAACATAGGAAAAGTACATACCACGATTCTGCATGCTGCATTTACAGCGTCTATCCATCTGCGCATTTCTTGTTCATCATTGGCTTGAATGAAGAACTGGTCTCCAGAATGGGTTATATCTGATAACAATTTAGACAGGTGTGTTAACTACATTTTTGTCATTGACAGGTCTCAGATATTACAGGAAAAAAAAACAATGTGACATTTGTGTATAATGAAGTTATTTGGTATTTTGCATGATTTTATTAGAAGAAAACATTTAGGTGTACTGTTAACAAGAGGTGCTTATAGAAAGAGATTATTCAAAACAGAATGTGTCCACATTAAAAGCTCACTTTATATTTACTATACCTGTTTACATGCATGTTTAATTAGACATTTTATGTACCAAATTAAGAAATATAAATCATAATGAATGCACAGAGGTTGAGTGTGAGAGCAAATGCAGATTATCAAATTTAGGAAACCTGATAGTTTGGTAAAGAGATTTAGAGTTTAAGGATAAATGCTGTATCTACTTTAAGTTTATTTCATCATGTATTATTAAATTATGTTTACTGAAGGTAAAATGGGCTACCAAGCATGGAGGAAAATAGAATACATGTTCAAGTACTTTTCATAGAATTTGTATACTTACAGAAACAGAATCCAGCCTTTGGTCTAAGCTTTCTCGCATCACTAACCTGTTTATAAACATCACATTGTATTGTTTTATTAACAGTTAAAGTTATGAAATCAAAGATCTCAAGATGAAGTGAACTAGTGAATTAACATTTAAGTACAGGGAATTATAAGAAGGACTTAAACTTGATTGTTTAAGTAATTACATGTACTTGCTTAATTAAAATGTCATACAATTCATAAATAATTACAATTGAATTCATATAAAAAACAATAACTGTAATAAAACATAAATTATTAAATAATTGAAATACATTGATTGAGTTGTGAATTATTTTTGCAGTGAACCAAACATATAGAATATGGATAGACTGCAGCATTGCTTACCTTTGATATAACATTTAAATCTATCTCAGTGTATGGACCATTATTGGATTTTGGTAAATTCTGAAAGAAAAAAAACGTATCATGAATACAAACAAATCATGTTAGTTTTTGAATGTCAAACAGAGTGAACACTTAATTGCAAGAAGGAACATCACTGCTCTAGCAGACTATCATAAATTAAATTGATCTATTCTTTAGTTTCAATAAAAAAGGAATCACAACGAGGTTAAACATGGTTAATCCTGTAGATAAATCTTTGGTTTTAGCATTGAGGTATTTCTACTCTATTTCGAAAGAACATACTACAAAATGATTGGCATGGATTACTTCAGCATCTATGTTATTATTTCATGACTGTATAATCATTATAGATTATGATTATAGTAACACATTGGTATAATATTGTTTGATACTTATTTGTATTTTAGACCCAGAAATAATTTTTCATTGATTCAAAGCATTTAGACTAAATGTATGAAGTTCCAAATAAATATATGATACCCTTGGATTATCATAGTAAATGTTCAATCTGTGGTCATCCAAGTCAAGCTCAAAATATCGCTCTTCACTGAATTTGTGTGAGCTGTCTTCTATTTTCATGCAACCACACAATCTAACAGAAGGTCTCTCTTGCCCATTCATTGTTTACATCTCTTCATTGGGACTGAAAAGGAACACACAAAAACTCTTTCACATACATGGAAACTATAATTTAAGTAAGAGATACCTAATTACCATGAAGAAAATGTCCTCTATCATAAATAAATAAAAAATAAAAAAAATCCTTTGTGACTTTAATTCAACTAATTAAGATCATTATTTTACCTTTCCGAAAGCAATTGTTTGAATCCAAAACAAGTCATTCAATTGATACAGCAAGTGTTATGATTAAACAAATGCTAGATGATTCTGTCATCTGGAATGATCTAAAACATTGGGTAAGCTTGGGTTACAAACTGTGTTAGATATGACATCATCTACTAAAATATAAACAAAACGCTTAAAAATGATTTATTAGATGAAAACTATAAATCGTTTAAACGTTGACCAAACACAGCTTTCAGAGAGGTGGTTTAATTCATGGCAGATTTGGCTACAAAACCTTGGTCAATGTACATAGATAGTGCGAACATGTGCTTAATATAAGATCTATTAGCATTGATCTCACCGAGAAGTAGTTCTTCAAAGAAAACCCTTCGCATTGAGCTATTTTTCTGTTTGGCAAATGCGGGGTTCTTCACATTTAGCTCAAAAACACGTAGCATAGTTCCGACATCAAACCTATGTCGAAACGTTCAGAATCCGAGGCCGAAAAATCAGTTAAATAAATAGTTTTCGGCAATGTGCATTAGTTATTTGGAAAGAACAGACAAAACTACATCAATATACACAAAAACCAACGTTGACATACTTTAAAACATCTTTAGCAACCTCTTAAACTAAAGACATGTCACATTTCAGTCATCCTTGTAAGTTGTATGCATATGGCTTGCGCGCCCATATGCAAATGAGATGTTAATGAGACTAGGCAGATCTTTAGACGAAAATTTGAGTTTGATTATTTTCGTTAAACTACGCAGCCGTTTTTAATGTGCTTTAAAGAAATCATTTTTAGGCTAAAAGTATAGTATAAAGTGACGACATACACATTAAAACAATATATTTGGTAAGTAGAATCGACCTCATTCACATGTTACGTGATTAAAACTTTTTCGCTAAAAATAGATTTCAATATTTGACCTGTTTAACCTTGTACACAAAATGGCTACAGTCATGCTGCAACAATCCAATTTAATGCTGCCTTTCACTGAATTAGAAGGTGAAAGTGATCATGTATCCCCGACTAGCAGGTTTTCGACGGTTTAAGCGGTTTTCGAGTGATTGACCTATTTAAACTTAAGCTATATTTTAAAATACCATGACAATTTTAACCTGCTATGCAACCTCTATCGTTGTCATTTACTTAAATCTTCCGGCTTGTATGCGTTTGTTTACATTTGACACAAATGGCGGGTACTTACTGAGCATGTGTCTGGCAGTCACGTGGTATTTTTTCGACCGTCAAAGGTCAACAGCTATAAAACTACACTGCATAACTTAAATTATG
>ENA-OREC01002025-OREC01002025.1-marine-metagenome-genome-assembly--contig:-NODE-2025-length-10833-cov-12.647546_pt1 | contig 10833 bp, 6 predicted proteins | sample MGYA00248626_ERZ508543 | MGnify/ENA primary metagenome ERZ508543 (study PRJEB26211, sample SAMN05518279) | marine metagenome | isolation source: Puget Sound, Washington, USA | host: Bankia setacea... | reverse complement strand
AATGTACATGTATTCGTTTGTTCCCTTGATAGCTTAATCAGTAGGTATTATTTCTAGTATTGTTCTGAAATATTCTGCCATAGTTTTAAAAAGTGTGTGGTTGATATACTTCCATTTCGATTACACTGAAAGCATTTCAATTATTGACCTCGATAAGCTTTGCATACTACATCAAACGGTGATCAGCACTAAACAGGTATGGTCAGACGTAGTCTTAATCAGGTTATCTTAAACGAGCTTCTGCTGACTTGATTTGAAAATCGCTGAAACAAATTTCTCATTAAAGTGTGTTGTCATTTACTTAATTTTGGCGTTTCATGTACATTCATTTTAAACAGTGGAAGTCTAACTTAACTTTTAATTATTGTATATGTATTCTCATTTCTGATGAGAACGTGTCATTATGAAACTTGTGTTCATCTTACAAAGGTATGTAAGTGCCAATTCACAAACAATACCTGAATTACCTCCCTTGTTATATCACAAATCATTAACACACGTTTCTCGTCCTTAGTAATCTTCTTTCCGCTCATACAATCCTACTTTATCCGTTTCTGCAATATAGCCGAACTTTTCAATTACGTTCTAGCTCAAGATGCTTTCTTTTGAGCTTTTTCTAGATGCAGAAAAAAAATAGGAATCAATTCGGCAGAACAATAGCAGAACAAAAATTGCCGAGAATAATAAAGAACGGCGTTAAATGCAAATGATATGAGCTGTATATATATATATATATATATCTAGACACATAAAATGAAAAATGAAGACCATTAACAACGTATGTAAAGATGTTGCGAGAAAAACCCCTATACTTTTATGCCTATGTTCAAGGTACAATGGAACGGCCTGTTGTATAAAAAGATCGTTTGATTCGAGCATTATGTGCAAATCATGGCTATTTATTGGCGAAGGAGAGCCAAAAGCATCTGCATTTTCTCTCAGACGTTTGGTGTTTGATTAATTGATTAAGGTACATAAATTGGCCCTTTTTGTCTTAAATTAATGGCTGTACTGCTAGAACATGAACAAATACATAATGACTGTACGTATTATATAGTGATAGATTATTCAAAGCAGATACACAAATCTATCGTGATGGAGATAATAACATACACTATTCGTGATGAATTAGCCGGAACTAAATAATTTTCAGACCAGCAATAAAACAACTGGTTGTTTAAAAACAATAAAAAAGACGGATATATAAGTATGTGATACTTGCGTTATATATTGTTATCCATTCTGATAAATTAAGTCCTTATAAACAAACTGTATTACTACTGGCTACACGAATACCCTGAGCTCAACAGTTTGGTCAATCGCCCTAAATTCATATTGTCGTATAAGCTTATAGGTTTGTCTTATTTACTCCGTTCACTTGTCAACTTGCACTTTGCATATGTTTCGTTAATTGACAAACAACAATTTGAGCAGTAAGTAATCTTCTTAGCCAGGTTCCTAACATATGTCCCACGCGTACTCTCAAGTGTTACTTAACCTTGACCTCAAAGCCATATTTTCCTTGACAATTTAATTTCATCGTTGTTTGATCCAGGCGTATTGTGTCACTATTCATTCTTTCCACACATCGTTGAAAACATCATATATATATAACCTATCTACACTGATATAATGTTACCATGTGTTTGGTCCATTAGTCGCCTTGACCTTAAGACCCGGATTCTAATCTGTAATCACTAATGTAAATGCTATTGCTAGATAAAGGAAACATCTTTGCCTAGAGCGAAGATACCCTCATCAATATTGCAAATGGTGTGATTATTCCTCTAGATCTACCGACTACAGACTAGAGACAACAAGTGTGGTATCCCGGGACATTTGGGAGGTATAATGACAGCTTCCACACTGACAAAAGGCACTGATCGCTCGTCGAGTTATGCAAGTATATATATGTAGTTTAAATTTTGAAAGTTGTCACAGTGATGTTTGTTGGCGATGTTTTATGTCTAATGTCTCGTAAAAAAATGTTACAAACTACATGCACATTAAATGCTACAAAGAAGTTTACACGTGGGTAGTTATGAGAGTTCACCGTCGTAAAACATGTGCCGACGAATAACTACATTCATATTTCAGCTGATCGGTAATTTCGCAAGGTTCATTTTGATATGTAATGTTTCTTGGTCGCGATCAGCATTAGTTATGTGTAAGATCAATTTATGGATGTTATACAGTCTACAAAAGGTTTACAGACACCCTAAGGACGACATATTTGCACGTAGGAAGATAAAACAGTGTAAGTGTGTGGACATAAAATAAGATTACTAACATTTGACTGGGAGCCAGACACTCCCGGGGCTTCCAGAACATGCTCGGTGGCACAGAGAAGAACGAGTCTACGGGTGAACAATGGCCAAGTTTAACTGTTATAACATATTTAGTTTGTAAACGTTTGATCGTACCAACAATGGAAAGCTTGTTTTGTCACTATACACTAGAAACGTGTTTTATTTGAGGTCGTAGCTAACCAAGTTTAACCTTTGCAATTATAATTAACCGGATATACATATTGTAAATAGTGCGCATTCTTTCATTTCCATCTAGTTCCAATTTTGATTGCTGTAAATTTCCAAATAAAGCACCGTTTGCAATTTTGTAATGCTATCAAACTTGTATGGGGTTCCTCTTTTCCTCGTCCGCGTGTCGTTTACATGTAATTTAGATGTCTTGAGGTAGAATTTAGGATATTTGTTCTGTAATACGTGCATCTAAAGGTTGTTCAAAGTCTATTTGCTTAAAACATACTTTCCATTTAGACACTAAACGTGCTCGTTATGTCGGTAAACTCAATAATGGCCAATCAAAAGCATGCTTTAGTAAACTTAGTTATTTTATCCGATTGGCTAAAACATGTTTCGAAACAACAATGGCTGAGACAGTGGTTTCGGGTGCAAAACTTACGTGTGCTAAGCCATAATTTAAAGTTGTGTCTAGGGTTAATTTTGTCATCCATTTTCTTTTTGTACTCTCTTCCACTCTGTACCAATCATACTCACACATCACTCTAAGTTTCATTGAGTAAACCAGGAGATACAACCGTTTCTCGATAAACAACTTTCTGACGCTGACTTACCGAGAGAGAGCAAAACTGTTTTAAATGCTATTGAAAAAAAAGAAAGATACAACAATTGAGAAGCGTTGAATCGTTGCTGCTTGGATGGTAGTTTCCTTTGACAAGCGGCTACGCCTAATCAATAACGGTTAAAAGGCTATCCCTTAGAAAGAAAGACAGATAACGTCAGACGTCATTAAGACTAAAAGGTTAACGGCGAAACTCTCTTTTCAAAAGCCTCACTGGCCAAGAAGAACAGCAAATGACAAAAGAATTGATCTGTCCATCTAAACCTACCACTTTGTGTAAGGGTCTTAGTCCAGTTTGAGTACACAACATACGAAAAGAAGAGAAAATCATATCATCTTCAACGGTTGACTATTTTCATGATGGCTGAAGTCTATGTTTGGATAAAACGTATATACCAACTACAAAACAAGAGCACTAGTTATAGAACCTCGTATTGGTTTCCGTTTACCATATAAGGGGAATTGGAAAGAAATCAGCACTTGTATAGTACTTTATTTTAATTACTTCTTGACATATAAAGAGCCAGACTAATAAGGAGACCAAATAATCATGGAAAAGGTCAATACTGATTGGTTGATATTAGTATTACTTAAGTGTGTATTTTCGAGACAGACTATATAACAATTTGGTCAACTACATAAATTGAGACAGGGTATTGACTATTGAAACAAAATTGCTTCGAGTATATTACAAGTTCTACAAAGATTTAGACAAAGAAGTGAACCAATACAACGATCTAGTGGCTGACTTTATTCTACACGTAGCAACACATCTTAAATGGTTTGATTCCACTGCGCAGACGACTTTGCGGATGCATAACATATCAGCTCAGTACTTCGAGGTCAAAGGTACCATAGTTCACAGATCGCGTGCTATGGCCACACGCACTGAAACGATATCATCAGAACAATTCTGAAGAATTCAAAAGCAACACAAATCAGGAACATAATTACTTCGGTTCATCTACTATCGTACACAACTCGTTTCTGTTTAACATCGGCATATGTTATCAAAGTATATCGTGTATTTACCTCTGTCTGGGGGAAAGATACGAGTTCGAACTTCGCGCAATTTATCTTCTGCTAGCAAGTTTCGAATCTCTAGGATGGTACCTTTTTAGCAATATAACACTTTTAACTTTTTAATAAAATGTGCAATGACATGGACTGTTATCCTATATTGCACTTTACATGTCAGATACCTGGTTTATGGATATCGTTATCGCGTGCTCCAATCCTTTGACCCAGATGCTGGTAAAAATAAACTCGATGTCAAAACATACATTACACTCGGACAAATGGTCTAAACTGAAGATGAAACTCGTTTAGACTTTTTTTAAATGATCTGGGAAACTAATAGTACTGATATACTTCCGGTTAATTACAACCCACACGTATGTATTCATCCGCTAAGAAAAGTAATCATAGCCTGAAATCGTACTATATAAGCTGCGCTAATGACGTTTGATCAGATGACTCTTTAATGTGTATATTAATAAATTAAACATCATTAGTAAGATATGTTTGACTATTGAATTACAGTATTACTCCGCGTTGGTCTATGTTCCAACTGATCATCTTAGTTTAATGATACACTTGTTTATAATGCTTTGAATGTAGTAATTACTTACACACACGAAACTAATCAATGTTATTTCAGTGTAAGATAAGTTATCGTATGTACAATTTAATAACAAGAGACATGCGTAGAATAACATTTGCCCGATAGTTACTGGTATCTAAACAGTAGGACATACGTTATCACAGGCAGTAGTGTCGCACTGTTAACATGTAACCGTACTGACCAAAGAAGTAGCTTACAGATGTGAACTATCTGTTATTTATTTAAATATTTACAATGTTTACAGCTTGTGAGCTCGGTTGTTGTGTTCACATACTGCCATCAGATTATTGCGTGACAAAGCCTCGTATATTAAGCCACATGTCACGAACAATTAAGGCATGTTATGAAAACTAATGCCATGGTTGCACGAGGTCTAAATTGTAATTAACATTATATTTTGTTCTGTGCTGTTATGTTGGTAATTATAATGTGGTTTACAGAGAAAACAGTTAAAGCGCACGAGTACATTAAAGCAATGCGATTAAATCTGATTTTGTTATTATATCATGTAATTGTACCTGTAAATGGAATGCAGGTGTTAATCCTTACTGAACAGTTCACACGTATCATTCAGATATGAACAAACTATTTTTTCTAAGTTTTTAATTTGTTCTGAAGGCATTTTAGACCATTGTAATATGTAAGTGGTTAAGTGGTTTTCCTGTAAAAAAAACAGTACACGTTTTAGGAGTATTTAGAGAAAGCTACAATGTAAGATGGGAGAACTGAATATAACGGCATCACTCATTGATATTGCCGGGTGACAGTGTAGACAGGTGTGGATGTAAAGAAAAACGTTTCTATATGTATCATTTCAGCCGCCATTTTGTATTTTATCAGAAAATGTGTCCTAAATAAACAAATGTTTGCAATTACGTGACGAGAGAAACGAGGCTTGTGAGGGAAAACATAACTCGCTGATAACAGTATTGATTGTCCTCATTTTTGTTTTCAGATGACATTATCTCATCAAAACAGTAAGTTGCATCGGCGCTGTACGGTACAATGCAGAACATGGGAACTTTTGTTCAGACTGGAACAATTGCATTAATTTTGCTCTGACTATTCCTTAAATGGAACACAGCACTTGTCAAAAAACTGTATTTGTTTGTACACAATACTGTGGCATAACACAGAATGCGAGTGAATGGCAATACCTGCAACTATAATAAGTCGGTTACATGTTTAGTTAACAGTTATGTCGTAGGGAATTAATATGCACTGCAACGCCTTAGGATATGCTGTTGGTTCTAACAATAGTATTAAGATATAATTCAACAAATAAATAAAGTGTTATTTACACGCAACATCAGCATCAATTAGAGAACATGGTCATATATGGGTGCTGACTTTATGGGTAACACGATGACTACTTCATTCTCTATACACCACTACAACAATACACTTACGTATTTCTGTCAGTGCACACTCATGTAATCAAATACAATGCCTACACATGGCACAATGTGCTATACCCATTATATTTGTTTCCCTTTAAAACAGTTATGTTTGTCAGTGCACACGCTTTGAATCAAATACAAAGCCACAACTTTTACAATGTTCTGAACACACGTTAACAGATTTGCTCTTTTCCGCAAAAAACGATCATAAAAAATCATAGTACTCTAATATGCATACCTTCTTTTTGAATCACCTTTTGTCAACTGCTCCCATGCCGATTCAAACAAAAGCGCCAATGATATTCCTAATGTGATGCGTTGTACTTTATCCCTACAATGCTTTTAAAACGATTTGATTAAAAATGTATAGTGTGTTCTGTTGAAATGCATTTGGTTAATTGCGTTCCGGTGCACAGGTTCCAGAAAAAAATAATTCCATCAGCATTTTTACCGAGTTTTAATTCACCTAAGTGATCTATTCAAAGGTGCATTATCGTGTTGAAAAGCAGTTTACTCGAAAGGTACTTAAATATGCATGTGCATCATTCGAACTTGAATGCATACAATTACATTAAGTATTGAACATAGGGCACTGAAATGGATGATAGAGTTTTAAAACAATATATGGATCACACAACGTCACCCTTAAAGTAAAAGTTGCTTTTAAGACAATAAAAAGAGAAAGCATCTCATATTTTGAACTATTTTACAAACAAATAAAACTTGGGAACAAAATATACAGGGAATTTCTAGTTCTAGTGCATTATATGACTTTTATGTCGCATTATCTTAACAGCCTGCAGATCTGTTTTTATTTTAGATTGGAATATTGGAACTTACGCAAGACTTTATCTTACGCATTGTATTAACTCTGAATCAAGAACACTTTACCTTTCAAATGCTTTGTTGAACGCTGTATACTTTTGCGACAAAATTGGCGTTTTACGAGTTATTAAGGTCCAGAATTAGTTTGTAAACTTACGTTTTATTTGCGTATTTGCTTAAGTAAAACAGTACATGTGCCCAGAAGCCAGGCTAAGTTGGGATCAATTTGTACATGTTAAGCGAAGTTTCTCTGTTTTCAGTCAATTCCCCCAGCCAAACCGTTATTTACTTGTGACATTGTTTACTGTTGTCTCGTAGATAACCAAACGAATCGGAGTTGACCTCGGAACACGAACTACTTCTACATATTACTTTGACGTACAGTAATTGATATATAGAACGAAGAAGATGGGGAGTGAAAATGGGGTCGTAAGTGTTTGGGGGCGAAATGGTGAGAGGAGGGGTGGTTGGGAAGAAATCAGACGACAGCAGAAACATGGATTTCCCGGAGTTGTTGGCAGTACTTTCCATCATAAGTCGTTCTTTATCAGACATGTTGATGAAATATGTTCTCTGGAATTGAACCGCGGCCAGGGTCGTGAGGTTTTAAGGCTTCCGTGCCGAACATTAAACAAGACTGGTGAATGGGGGAGATACCTCTTTTTTAACAGATTTGGATATACAGGGGGCGTTTTTTCAATGCTCCTATGTGTACGTTGTGTTCCTAAGTATGATATCCTGTTGTAGCATCGGCCAGTTTATAGTCATGATAAACTAAGGAACCGGTGACTAAGGCGAGATACCAGTTCTATGAAATTGAAAGAAACGGCCTCCAGATCGGCTTGTGTCAAATATTTAGTTAATGTTCCATGATTGCTACATCAGAGAATTTAGCTGATAACGCTGGTTCTTCAATACAGTTTTTGTGTTGTCATATAACTTGCGTAAACATATACTATTCATCTATTGCCATATGAGTGTCACCTATATAGATCCAAAGGTGTAAATGAGTTTTCACAAGAGTACTCGTTAATAGAATATTCTAGCACGGTGTACATATGTGAACTAATAGGAACGCTGAGTAAGAGGACGAGCATCATGTAACGTTGGTGTTTAAAGCTTATAGAGATTCCAGATAGCAATACATACTTCATGTTCTACTATTGAAGACCAATGATAACATGTTGATGCCTTGTATATATGTACTACAATCAATATCGTTACACAAGATGGGTGTGGTTTAGTTTAGGCATTTGAATAACGGAATGTAACTATAAATAGCTTGTACATTTTAAATTATTAATACTCATATATGTGTAGATTTAACTAGTGACATTCTATTATCACCTTTGGAGTTATAGGTCATTTTAATATTCACTTATGGCAATATTTTACAACTCTGTGTGTATGGTTTATATTGGCATTCTTGCGTTGCGTAACGCGTAATAAATGCTATGTTACGTTCACATGACCACAACAAGTAAAAGTCAATTTTAAACCCAAGACACCACTTTCCCTTGTTGAATAAGTTAAGCATTGATCACCGTTGTTAATGTACCGAAGAATATTATTTTAACTTCGAACCATTAACTTACTTTACGTAACCAATAAAGTTATATAATATGGATATAATCTAGTCACGACAATAAACGTTTATATATTAGTTATCTCGATTAAACGAACAGCAAATAAGACACATGTTCATATCACGTCATATCCTAGCACTAACTGATAGTGTGAGACAGATCGTTATGTTCTACTTCATTATTTAACACATTCGTATTCAGTGCAGACCAAGTGTCAACTGCATCCACTTTATCAAAGTCTCACCAAGATGCCTTACTTTATACGCGCTACTTACACCAATAACATGACCATGGTGTTTGATTCAATGTAAGGGTAACGAATCGAATGCCAAACCAACGTTAGTATGTCTAATACCGTATCAATTTAAGTGCGTTTCGCTTTCTAGGCTACAGGAAGTGGTAATCACGGAGTACATGGCATTTGTGACATTTGTAAAACAGCCTGGTCATGGAGTAAGGAATCGTCCTCGAAAGCCACACTTTCATTCAGCGTGTCTCACTTTTGACACTTTTAAAGCTACATAAAGGATAGCGCGGCTGTTGGCATGCGGTCTGTCTTCTGAATTGTAGACTTGTAACGGGAAATAAAACGTTGATCGATATCTGAACTAGCAATCATCAATGTGTCAAGAACACGCGGTTGACATTTATGCACGAACAAATATAGTCAAAAATATAAGTTATATATAGGTTTGAGTTAAATGGAAGGACAACAATACGCGAACCAACATCATACGCAATATGTATTCACTACAATAAACGACCGTATATTCAAAGTAACTTTTCTTCTCATATTCATATTAACTTCGTTCTGGTGAATATGATTTAATTGTGTGGTGTTAATAATGTTTGGACGACAAATGGCTATTTAGAAGTTTGTAAATGTATGAACTATTCCTTGTGGCTTGTTTTTTTACATTGACTCGTTTGCAGCAGGAACATGTCAAGATAAGCTGACACTGTTTTGTTCCTTTACCTATTTTGTAAATGTTGTTCATTTGTTCGTAAGATTACTCAATACATGCGCCAATATCATCGCAGACTCAGCCGATCCAATGCAACCAAGATTAAATGTAAATAAATGAAACTCTCACAAGAACACGTGTTTTGTATTAAGTTAATTTCAATGTTCTACTTATGTTTTGCCCCAGTCTACAACATGTCTCGTCAATATGAATTAAGTTTGAACCACATAATCCTAGACGCTGTTTAATACATATGGCCTCGAACTCTATCCACTTAAGTTCCATCCATATTTTAATCTGAATAAATTAATTGATAGACCCATCGTGCCGTACTTGTAAATGTATATGTTAATCATCGTGAAACTTGCTAATTGGTAATATTCCTTATCGACATGTTTTGAAGGACGAGCATATTATGTTGATTTCGGTGTACTTACTACTGACAGGCTATAATATGTTTAATGTATTATCATTTGGAACCAGTTGAAAATAGTATTATTTCAGTTTTATGAACATTTTCTATAGTGCTGCTTTTCGATTTTGAGCAAGAATGTCGGAGTTGTTGATGAATGTACAATACGATTACCCTGGTCGTTTTGATTCTGAAGTTGTAAGACTTAAGAATCTGAGAATTTAGTACAACTAACTTGACGTAATGACTTTATTGTCTTGTTAAAACTGGCTTGAACAAAAAAAAAATTGTAAACATCTTATGTCATCTTTGCTGTATGTGTGTTGTGCATTTATGTTTATTCTATTATTTAAATATATGTTTGTTCTATGTTGACTTTTTTAGACGTGTATTGTATTTTTATATTTGAATTATATGCCTCTTCGATTTTTTCTCTGCAAACAAATTCATCATTTTTAGTAGAATAAAACAAAGTTGTATACATCTACAGTGCAGTATTCTATGATAACATACATAGCTCTCACATTAACGTCAGTACATATAACAGTTTGCGTGTACATGGGCATGCTTGCGCATGGTTGTCTTTGGCCTCCTTGCTTAATTTCTGAAGCATACAAAATACATAATGTACATCGAACGCAGGGCCCATAAAATCTATTTTCACTTGTCACTTGTTCGGGTCTAGACTCATAATAAAAGTGACTTGTCCAATTAAAAAGGTGACTTGTCCCTCTTGATGTGTACATTAGTCACCACAATACGGATACATGTTTAGTTTAGTTTCAATGTAAATGATAGGTAGTGCTGTATACCTTAACTAAAGAAGAAAAACATTTAGCCTAATAGTCACTCGTTTTAACAGATTCACAATCTGGGGCTTTCCCCTGAACTTGAGTAACAACTAATGAGTTGGACTTAA
>ENA-OREC01002024-OREC01002024.1-marine-metagenome-genome-assembly--contig:-NODE-2024-length-10836-cov-12.564365_pt1 | contig 10836 bp, 2 predicted proteins | sample MGYA00248626_ERZ508543 | MGnify/ENA primary metagenome ERZ508543 (study PRJEB26211, sample SAMN05518279) | marine metagenome | isolation source: Puget Sound, Washington, USA | host: Bankia setacea... | reverse complement strand
GATATCTCTGAATATGGTATATGCTTCCTTGGTAATACGTGTCGATAACTCTGGATATATTATATGCTTCCTTGGTAATACGTGTCGATAACTCTGGATATGGTATATGCTTCCTTGGTAATACGTCTCGATAACTCTGGATATAGTATATGCTTCCTTAGTAATACGTTCCGATATCTCTGAATATGGTATATGCTTCCTTGGTAATACGTGTCGATAACTCTGGATATGGTATATGCTTCCTTGGTAATACGTGTCGATAACACTGGATATGGTATATGCTTCCTTGGTAATACGTCTCGATAACTCTGGATATAGTATATGCTTCCTTGGTAATACGTCTCGATAACTCTGGATATATTATATGCTTCCTTGGTAATACGTCTCGATAACTCTGGATATAGTTCATGCTTCCTTAGTAATACGTCTCGATAACCCTGGATATATCATATGCTTCCTTAGTAATACGTGTCGATAACTCTCGATATATTATATGCTTCCTTGGTAATACGTCTCGATAACTCTGGATATGGTATGTGCTTCCTTAGTAATACGTCTCGATACTTTTGAAGTGTATGTCGATAGCTCTTGGTTTGTTATATTCTTCCTTGGTGATACGTGTCGATAAGTATTGATGTGTTATAAACTCTTTTTGTGATTCATGTTCTATAGTCCATGTCGATAACTGTTGATGTGTCGTATACTTTCAGAATAAGACGAACCGTCATCTGGACGAGCAGGATGAGCTGAACGACATACAGATACGTCTGCCTCCCCTGCGTTCATCTCGCGCCAGTCTTAACGCTGTAGACACTGTTAACAATAAATCAAACAATACACTGACGGTCACACAGGCCATCATGAACGTCCCAACCCCTAGTACCACCCCCGAGACGGACTCCTCGTCAAAAACCACCCAGAGCACGAGTACAGGGGCCGTCTCTCCAGACTCTCATCACCCCGGCACAAACGTCGTCCGTATCTCAACTTTATAACGATAAATCCCCCATTCTTCTTCATCAGTGTACACAAATGATGCTTACGTTACTATGACAACTGTTGTGTTATATTACACTGTTTTAACCAAAAATATTCCCGCAATACGACGAAGCATAGGGGTTTTCCAAAGACGATTTACGGAACGGTGTTTTGTGTGCGATAAGTGGAGACATGTAAGAAAACTGTGCGTCAAAATAGACAGCGAGGAGAGACAATGCGTGGGAGAAGCCAGAGACAGCAAGACAAGACTTTCAAGCTCAAGTTTCACCTATTGATACATTTGTTTTACCTTGTTTGTCATTATATTAATACATGTTTGTTGGAATTTATTGTGCGAAAGCTTCGACGGAGAGGATTGAGCTGAAGAATCAAAAATCAAAAGCTGGGGTTTTCGGCAAATTGTGTATGGACTGTATTCGATAGAAAGTCAGTTTCAGTGTCAGCAAACGCGATGAGGTCACAATTTGTGAAAGGAAAGACAAGTGTTACTGTTAAAGCTTACTTGTTTCTTCTTAGGAAGAGTACAGATGTAGTGCTCAAACATGTGTACTACGTCATTCAAAGTGTCTTGGATAACTTCCAGGCGTGAACTTTGTTTCATGTGCACAATGTATAAAGAGCGTCGGATCGCAAAACCCCCGTTTATTTCCGAAAATCCGTATTGTCCAAAATGTGTGCAGTTTGTTGGAGAAAACAGCTCATGTGATATGTGTAGATCCTCGTTGAAAAGATATGCAGGAATATGCTTAAGTAAGTCAATATCAGAATCTGACCCATACGATATGAGTTTATGATGTATAGATATTCAGAGCGATGTGTAATGGAATATAGCTCCACCTACGATTACTACGCTTTTGTTGGCACTGATCCTGTTTAATAACGCTGGTGATAGAGTTTGAATATGTTTCATGGATTAATCCAAAAATCACCAAAAACCAGTCACTAGGTTGGGGGATATAGATATTCTAAATGAAACCAGTCACTAGGTTGGGGGATATAGATATTCTAAATGAAACCAGTCACTAGGTTGGGGGATATAGATATTCTAAATGAAACCAGAAAGCGGACCGTGTTGGTCAGGCGAACTATTTTCCTTGCGCTTGTATTCGACGTCTCTTGAGTCGTCTGGTCCGTGGGAGAGTCAACTGGAGCATGTACAGGAAATAGTATAAACGAAACGAACAGAAATATTCGTTTTTTCACAAAAAATCATGTTAGGTTAGAAAGTGAATTGTAAATACTTATGTTCGGTATTTGTGCACATTTGTGTAACGTCTCACGATAACTGCAGAGATAGAGAGTAAAGATGAACTTTATGATTTACACACAGCATTAACAGAGGGAATGCTGGAGTTTTGTACAGAGAGGATACAGAAATGTGTACCAGATCTATGTACAAAGGCCCTGACCTTATAAACCTAGTTTTGTTACTTGTTATATTTTAAAGTATTATTTATAAGGCATAGCCCTTTATGTAATTGTGTGAAAACCTTTAATTTATCACGTAAATGAGGGTTTTGCGTACTTTATGATACGGACTTTGCTCATGTTGATGTCGGACTTTTTCCAATGTATAATCATAAAAAACCAGCGCGTGAGTTACTGTGTGAGAGAGTACACGTGTGTATGGTGACTAGTTCACGATGATCATATATGACACGTGACATTGAGTTTCTCATTTACTCTATTTGCCTAGGACAAGTGAGGCGTTTTGATAACTTTTCACATGTGCACGTTGTTTAACGAGTTTTACACGTTTTATTCTCTATCTTTTTCCATACGATGGTTGTATCATGTATTTCCTTGTCATATCATGTATAGCTGAAACCCTGTGTGTGACTAATATTCCACCTGTTCTTTCTATGTTATATTAGAAACACAATCAGCTAGGACGATTTATAGCAATGGTGTACGAGTAGGTCCCTTAACTTTATTAAAAACAACGTGCAGAAAAAAATAAGTTGAACAAGATGGCATGTGTTACTTTACGTACTATTGGGTAGTTATCAACACAACAGCGTAACTAATATATATATAACAGTTTGTTAACAAGATGCTGCCAATGTTGAAGAGTTTCGAGTATCAATGGATTTAAGTTGCTCCCTTTATACGATGAATACACAGGCATTTGGTATCACAAGTTGGGAACCTTTCTGACAGAACGTATGGTCAAAGCTTTAATTTGGATAAATGTGTTAACTGCTCAACGTTACAGACTTCCAATGACTGAACATACGTTAAATATGTGTCTATTTATAGAACTGTAGGATCTGTCTCTGTCAGCTGTTATCGTGTTAAAAAAATGCATTTAATCATTATTTTAACACAGATGAAATTTACTTCTGTTTCTGTAAAAATGGCAAAATCGTTGTTGGATTTTATCAATGTTTTGTTGGCTAAGGGCGTTTGAATAGGCTTGTTTTGTGTTTTAATGTTTAGAGTCGCCAAGAAACGTTGCTTGTTCTGTTGTTATCGTCTCAGAGAGTTTTTAATCTTTCTAATGTTTATTATATTTGTGAATACTTTTGTTGAAACAGGGGAAATAACTGTCATATCCTTGTGTTAAAAACTTACATATCTGTGATCATTATTTCATTCTGTGTTTTACATGTTACTTTTAAAAGTCTTAACGCATGCTTTGTGTGTAATTCGGTACTTTCCGTAGGTCTCCGCGGAAATTACCGAGTATTTTAGTGATACATGTAGTAAAGAGTACGCAAACGGGACTTATGAAATACTTTTTCAGGAAGCTCTCAAGTTTAACAGCTTTTATTTATGAATATGTAGTAGTTTAAAGATATAATCAATCAAAACAAAAATAAGTTGAGAACTACATCTTTAATGTCATCAGTAAGTCTATATATGCACCCTATCAGCGACCTAAGAATTCGGGATCTGTTTAAACTGTTAAACATAAAACCATCACCGTTTATAACTTTCTGGGTGAAAAATAAGTTCTTACACAGTAAAGAAATAGCAAATAGGTACAAAACTTATTATTAATATTGGGGGTTGATCCCGCTATTACATTGTATGATCGAATGGTATCCACTGCAAACAGAACCTGAACTTATGCAATTAGTGAAGTGTATTGGATTGGGCTTGGCAACTGTCTCCTTACATCTACTGATTGAGCCCAGGTGTTACATTTCAAATACTTAAACCCAAAACCCGTTTCATGTCAGATTTCCCCCAAACGTTCATTCTGTCATTAAATCAATGTTTAAATAGTTACAAATTCTGCAAAGCTGACTGGTGCAAGTCCTAAACAATGCAGTAATATCACGTGACTGAAGAATATGTCACTATTAGACCGGTAAAGGTTTATATTGTTTAAGCACAATTGATAACAACACTGTGAGTTGTGCTTAAAATTTGAAAATAGTTAAACTAGCGTAATCATAGACTATAGAAGAAGTGTGTTCTATCATTAAACAGTAATGCATGCACTTCAAAACAGATCGTCATGAAGACAACTAGAGCCTATCTATGTGATTAAGTAGGATTGTTTCGCAGGCAAAGTATTCCATCAAGAATAAAACCAAATATTTCGTCAAATGATACTAGAAACTAGTATAAGCTTTCTATAACCTTTGAATACTGCTGTTAAATGCTATGGTTGATTCGACAAGTCTAGTATACTACAATATGATATGTTTTCTACGAAAACAACAACCATTTCTACAAATGATAATGGTCATAACTCAAAGATCTATCAGAATTGAGTGCGTTTCTTATATATACGATTTGTTTGGCACCATCACCTATGATATTCACTGTACATAAATAATAGTATGTAATAGTAAGTTTCACTAAACAATCTACTTTCGTGGAATCCATGTTCTTGTAGGATTCATGCTAATATCTTGTAAACTTATCGAAGTGTAAAAGCCAAACTGTTGCATATCTTTCTGTATGTAATGCGGTATAGAACTGTTTAACGTTTACTCCTCGATATTATGTTTAAACTACGTAAATGTAATTCACACTGTCAAAATATAAAGTAAAACAGTCATGTTGCTTGCCCTGATGAATCTCATAACATAATTTCACACTGATACATGTTTGGTTCATTCGTCCTCAAACGACCATCTTATTTCCTCTTAAGTATGTTCATGTTTGTCTCCCTTTTTACAGACAAAATGCTTATCAGCCACATTACCCACAATTATGTGAATGGTTTGCATCCACTTCCTCCGGATATACATTAATTTACATCGCCCATTGAATTCCATACTTATTTCATTCAACTGTTTGCACTACCTCATTCCTATGTTTATAATCGTAGTTTTCTCTCGTAAATTTACATATTTCAAACATTTTCCCCTGATGCAAAGTGTATCATTCAAACATGTGTTCATATACCCTCCAAACGACTAATAAGTATATGGGTTTGCTAGGAGAAGTCAGTTAAACTTATAATGTACAGCAAATCAAAGTTATAACAACAAATGCACGGACTTTCAAATTAAGTGAAATATTCAAACCACAACGTTTTTGGTATAACGATTTCAAAATCTGTCTAAAACAAGCCCTCACGGATCCAGACAAAATTACAATCAGGAGATGCTTTGTCTTTTGTCGTACGCATAACTTTCGCATTCGAGATTTGAATCTAAACTTTGGCCACAATTTAGTGGAACGATATAATAAAAGTCACACAAAATGTTATTAATTGTCCATAAGAACGTGAAAATCGATACCAAAAAAAATGAACATACAATTATAACTTGAGCATTTGATCAACAGTCCCAGTCCATCCAAGTTCTGTTACTGTGTTGATGTTCAGGCATTGTCATGTGTAGATTTATGTAAATTGTTGCTGAAGGTTTTGTTCAATACCCCTTAAGAGCAATATATGTCAAAATGAGAGGTGTAGAAATTTGTTAACAGTTGTATAATAGTACTTTTAACTCTACATAGCATGCTGTCTTTATGTCTCTTTTTCAACTGTTTCTTGACTTAAGATTGATATTCGTATTTTTCTTTTCTCACGTATATTCCTGCACGCTACAAAACTGTTTAAATATATCATTACTCTCTACCTTTTATAATAAGCGTTCTTCATTTTTATAATATATGTTCATTGTTAAGAAATTTTTACAAACTTTTGTGTTTTGTTTGACCGCCAGGCTTTCCTTGCTGTTTTACTACACGTATATACGATTGTCTGTCAAACCTTGTATAGAAATAAGACTTTTACATTCACAATTTATACACAGTGTTTCTTGTCTTTTCATAACCAGTGTTTCCTCCCCATGTTGAACTCAGTGGAAATATGAAAACAGATCAATGAATTGTTCAGGTGTGTTTTGTAAGTGTGTTCATTTACTGTTTTGACATATATAAACTGTTTTGTTGTAAACTCCAATAATTGTTGTTAATACATGTATTGTTCTAGTTATCAAATCGTACTATCTTCAGGCAATGGCCGTCTCTATTAAAATGTGTCATCGCTCTTGCCGCAAGGTGTCAGCCTCTTCACTTTAGTAAACTTAGCGGCACACTTGTCTGGAATTATGACGTCAGTAGTCAATGTATGATGACGTAGCGGAAATGAGAAATAATTGTGGACGCATTCTATGCTATAGATATCGTTTATAGCAGACGCTCGGTGGAACTAGTAATCTTAATTTGGCTTGTGTAACATATTAACGCCATAAATGAATGAAAGCATCGAATTTCCTGCAGGACTCCATAATGTTTTACAAGAAAATGTAGATTCTAGACAGCATGTGCTTAACCGGAAGTTCCACACTTCTCATTTTAGCGAAACTATACAAAATTGGTAGTCTGTTCGTAGCACGTGTGCATCCTGTACGAAATGAACATGTATTTAAGTACTGAGCTATAATTGGCGAATTGAGCAATTACATTATAAGAGAATAATTAAGGTTGCAGGTATGTTCATTAATGGATGTCTAATACATTAATACAGCAGTGAAAAAGGACAAATGTCCCTATACTTAGAATTAGTGCCTTTGTATTACACAATGGAAGGTTTATGAATGCTGCTATGACGATCAAATTGACAATTGTGCGTTACATAGTCCATCCGGAATGATGATTTACAGTTAAGATTACCGGGTATATACAGCGTGCTTTAAGCATCAACATGAACGTACTTACTAGATCGACAGTTAAGTTAATAACATATCTTCAGTCGTATGTAGCCTGGTGTTTTCTAGGTTGTTTTCAGACACAACTAATCATATCCTTGTTTTCTTGAGAAGTAAAAAAAGTGCGGTCTAATAACAACATCAATGATACAAATATAGCTTCGAGGTAAACGGGAGAATTGACATAAACGATTTCGACCAATCGAGGCTGGACTGTAATTTATTTTACGACTATAAATCGACAAATCGTTTTATTTTTCTATTCCCCCATTGCTGTCTAGACTAGCGAAGGTCGAGCGGAAGAAACAATTTTCAGAATGTTACCTTGCATTATATTCACGTACGCCATGAGACGCACAAACCTAGGAAAATGCTTATGTAAGGAAGGAACATTGCAAAAGGACAAGCGCTCTGCATTTAGTTCCAAAAGTATCCAATATCCATGAAGAATTCAATAAACTTCGTAGTTGTGCTGGTCAGCCGGAGACCTGAGAATAAAACCAGAACTTGTTTCAACGAGCTTTCTGATTACTTAACGGCGACATTTTGAGGTAGCATGGTAGATAAAATGCATTGCGAGTGGGTACATCGAGTACTTGTATAATCTAAATATGCAGAAACAAACGGTGTACCATGGTAGTTAGTAATACATGTACCAACATTGAGTCACAATTTGGTTACACTGTTGAATATGCAGACTGATTCTCTAAAGTTCCCACCTCGTATGTACGTATGCATTATGAGGTTCACCAGCTATATTCACTCTCTTTGGACGGTCATGTCCTCATGTTAAAAGGAGCCAAAATAACGAAATGCTTCTATTCACTAGGCATAAGTCTTAAAATAGGCATTAATGTGTACATCACAAATATGGCCAAATGTAGGATGCCAACAGGTTTATTGCCACCGTTTCCAATAATAATTAGCAACAAGCCAATGTCTCGACCATGATCCTTGCGTATCATTCGTATTGTATGATTCGGTTTGTGGGTATAAAAAAAACAATAGATGCGGTTGAAAAGTCTTTAGAGTTGCGTGCATAGTTTATAGTTAGTTTCTAGTTTATGTCAAAGTTGGGGAAACAACTCCGTGAAGAGTAATTTCTACACAAAGGGAGGTAATTTCACGTGATAACCAGAATAAGTTAAAAACATAAAACAATGCAAAGTGAAGATACATTAATTTCAAAGACATCCTCACGATCTCTGCATTGCTCGGCGTATTGTTTGGAATAAATGTGTGTGTTTCCTCTTGAAATTGATTTGCCAACTAGTGTTTCCGAAATACCACTTCTGATGTAAGTTAAACGAAGCTTGTTATACGGATAGAGTAAATGAAGACATCCATTTTACACGGACCGATGCGCATCGTCGAGTGTTAAGCATTTGTATGGAAAAGAATGTTGACGAAAGTATGTACATGTGTATAACTTAATTGAGGCATACATTACTACAGCTAGACACAAATGACAACTCTTCAACATCTACAATAACACCAATCAAATCAAACTTTCGACATCAGATGCAGTGTTGGTCAACTCATGTTCCTTAGGCCGGGATCACAGTTACAAGTTCAAGACATAGAAAGCACTTCATGGCCACTTGCTTGTTTTTCTGCTCATCTTTGTTCTACAGTTTTACAGTTCGGAAATGAGAGAAAGATAACCGTTATCCAAGCACGAGTACACACTGCAGCTATTAACCTTTCATGCATAACTCGCTATCATTTCGGGGACAGCTTTACACTCAATGCATGTAACGTTTAATATAAAACAAAATAGTTAAGTATTATAGGTCGAAACTCATTAAATTTGTGTTCCTACTTTCTTTGCACAATTATGTTGTGTTACAGTAAATTGATTCACCTTCTAATATGGGTTGCCCTAATACAGGGGCTAGATAGTCTTTGATAATGTGTGTAAAAAGTAAGAAAATGAGCATTTTATTATGCTACAGAATGAAACCAAAACCAAATTTGAATAGTGGGGTCATTGACACGCCTTCACACCAAATGCCATAACGGGTCATCTCTTGTTGACTCACGCATTTGATCATACATCGAAATAAGACGGGTCCGTGTAAATTACATTCGATGATCGGTAGTGTATATTTACCAACGCATGGTTGACTAACAAGATTGTATACATGTAACGCTATACTGATTATTGGGCGTACACCTTGTTTAATGGCCCGAAACCATGGCAACGAAGCATGACCAAACCCAACTACCCGAAGCCAAATAAAAGCACGCACAGGGGCTCAGCTGTTGTTGTCAGAATAATGGGATATATTTAATTCAGCTCACTTAATGTGGTTAATTTCAGTAGTTCGTGCCCCTGTGTGCGTCGATTTTCAGTGATATAAAAAACGTTACGCAAGATCAATTTTCTTCAAATCTCGCAATTATTTTAAGATGTTAATATATGGGACATATAGGAAAGCAATATCGCTAAATACATATATGCTATGTGTTGTTTTTTTAAACTAACCCAACAAAAAGGGTAGTTCAGGGTTTTCGAAGTGGTGGAAAAATTAGCACCGTGACACCAATAGTGTTGGAATTTCGGATATTGTCTAACCTTATTGTTCTTTGTGCGTGAATTTAGAAGCTAGTTAAAAGTGTGAAATATCCTCAGCCATGGATAAGTTATTTTGTTATCACATAGTGTTGATGCTGGTGGCCACAGTGAGTTTTATACTTTTGTGGGCTGGGTTTGGGACCCCGGGCTGGCTAGCTGTCACGTTCCAAGAGAATGAGGCACATCAAGAATGGACAGTTTCTTCACTCAACAAGTAAGCTGGTATATTATTCACTTAGTATTTAATTGATCTTAAACCCCTGTTTTCTGTTTATTAACCCAGGTTTCTGAGTAAAGTTCGTAGCATTTGTCAACAAAAACAATCATTCAACAAATAGGTTTGGGTGCATAAGTGCTATTTAATTGCTATTTACTGTAATGTATATACCATACATTCCTCTGTTAAGGTTTCTTCAATGTGTATTGTCACGGAAACACTCGGCGTATTTATCTATAAAACGCACGTTTGTGAATATTTATAGAATATGAAGTTAATAATTGACGATGATCTGACGTATATTAAGACTACATGTAGTTGTTTTATGTTTATGTCGTTGACGTATAACCAACGCACAAAACAAAGCCTTTCGTGTGTACAACCAATGCACAAAACAAAGCCTTTCGTGTGTACAACCAACGCACAAAACAAAGCCTTTCGTGTGTATAACCAACGCACAAAACAAAGCCTTTCGTGTGTATAACCAACGCACAAAACAAAGCCTTTCGTGTGTATAATGTTATAATCACTCGGCCATATATTTTGCCGTAGCATATACTTCAATAAATGACATATCGTTGAATTTGTGATGTGATACAGTTAAAGAGTTACAGTTATTTATGTTGTTTGTTTGGGTTTTTTTTCGAAAAGTAATATAGATGGATACTGATTTATTATTACATATGACCTGTGTCGAAATACAAATTAAGAAACTGAAAGAACACAATCAAGGTTAACATATCAAAAATTGTGCTATTGTCTTGTATGACGTAGGTTGTATTGTTTTCAGATCTTTGTTTTACGACATTCACTGTCCACAAGAGCTGAAGTCGTGCCAAGCATGCTTGTCTGGAGAAGACTCAGAAGAATGTGTGGTTGACATGGCCTACCCAGGTATGTATAACAAGTGTAACTGCATTAGA
>ENA-OREC01002023-OREC01002023.1-marine-metagenome-genome-assembly--contig:-NODE-2023-length-10841-cov-13.903753_pt1 | contig 10841 bp, 6 predicted proteins | sample MGYA00248626_ERZ508543 | MGnify/ENA primary metagenome ERZ508543 (study PRJEB26211, sample SAMN05518279) | marine metagenome | isolation source: Puget Sound, Washington, USA | host: Bankia setacea... | reverse complement strand
ACTTCGGCAATTTCCGCTTCTTAAAAAAACTGCCAGTTTTTTTAACTTTTTAAATATTTTACCTTCGTTTTCAAAAAATGTAAGAAGGGATGTATTTGGTCTTTATACGTTCATTATGTATATGTGTTGATACATTAACTGTCTGTTATACGTTCATTCATTTTCTTTAATATCAAATATGAGTATAATATTACTTTAAGAAATAAAACATCTGTACTCGTGTTTTATCGAATAATAAAGTACAAGTAAGAGTTCGGGTTCGTATGATTTAATTACAAGCACCCGAACGAGTACGTATATTTTATTCTGCGAGAAAACACGGGTACATATGTTTTATATCTATTTTAGACGACACGACCGAGCGTGCCTCTATAATGCGCTGCACTAGTTTTTTTAGAATTATATTGACAGGATGTCGTTTGTTTACGCGGATTGTAAAAGTAATAAGCCTAAAGCCCGGACTCATTATATTATATATACTATATTATATATTATTGTATATATAAAACACGCTTTGTTTTCTTCTTTGTGCTTAGGAGAAAATTACGGGACCGTTTTAGAATAAACTATAAACATACTACATATTTGTATTATATCAATACAATTTGCAGACGATGTACAAAACACACAATCAATTACTTCTATACTACATTTTAAGTCATGTTTGTCATTTAACTATGGATTCAACCAAAGCTGTTAAGATATCCTGGGAACCAAACTGCGAGAATATGTACTAGTAAGACGAAGTATTTCCACATCGACCTGGCCTAATGTATTTATGTATATGCAATTTTTACAAATCCCAAACTATAATCTGCATTACTTGACATGGATAACAAAGTGGTGCATACATTCAGCATATACACACCAATGTACACAGACACTGATCATAGACTGCACAGTTTTAGAGAGTAAAGCGGCAAAGATCAGGTTACTGTTAATTATTGTTGTATTTTAAATAGTGCTAGACCAATAACAAGTTTACGTGATACAGCCGTACACTACAATTAGGTATACTTGATTTGCGTTAAGCATTTGTTTTTTTATATGAAGATTACACTTTGTTATCCATAAAGTACATTGGTTGTCAAACGCTTTATAATGCATTTCACCCAACTCAATATACAGAATATTCATACGTTTATGTCCAGATAGGAGAATTGTCTCACACGTTTAAATATTTGTATCAACATTTAGATATAAGACGATCCTGCGATGTTTTATATCAATCAGTTTGACAGCAGGTTAAGTGATACAAATCTGTCTTAAATCTAAAGAAATAGTAAACGTTTGACCTTGTTTCAAGCATATATCTTCAGCGAAAACATGTTTGTCAACAATGTTCAATTTGGTAAGATTTGTAAAGGAGTTTCCAGACACATTACCGTAATCTTTATTGATTATGACATTTTATTTCCTTGCACATTCTTTGTTAAACTAGAGGATTGTGGTTGTGTTTAAGTGTGAGGCAAAATAATGTTATGTTTTAGTTTAAACGAATACACCTCACATGTTGTTGACCGACGACTGCTTTTTGTTGAACAATGTACATGCCCAAGAGATCCTACCAGGTGTTGTCTCCTGTACTAATGATTGTATATATGTTGCTTGTTAATAGTGGATGTGTTATATATAGACTGGTATGGTTACGGATGCTCCAAATGGTAAATCCTTCCCTGATAGACATATATAGTTTGATTACCTTAGTCAAATTATATGTCTAATAGATATATTTGAATTAAACGTATGTTCGAAAATGTTAGCATGAATCGTCGATGCTCGTGTTCCATCGAATACATCATATCCCAACTACGTCACAAACTACGTCACAAACTACGACTTGATACAAATTTAGGTCGTACTTGTTTCTAATGGATTGTCAGTTGATTTATTTGTTAAGGTATGTTTTCTGCAAAGAAAGCAATCGAACGTGATAATGTGTTGTTTATAAACAAACAAAACACCATAACACAATACTACAATATGTAAGACAGGTAAATATAATACTTCACATATAGCAATAAATGATCCGTTTTATATGTCCTGTACCAAGAAGAGCATTAGTGAAATGTTAACACTTTGAAACTTACTGTGCTATACATTCGTTTGTGGATTGTGAAAGTTTACTTCTCATTAAGTATGAACAATGCGTTTATACAGATGCACACGAGAATCGTGTTATCATAGTCAAAGGTCACACACTCCAATGGGTTCGTTGTTTCGGGTTTTTTCTTACAATTGGTAGCTGGTTGAACGTATGTGCCAACGTCACACGGAACTACTAAAAGTGCATACTATAACGTAGAACTAAATAAGTGAGTTTCCATTGTACACTACTAATATAAAGCATTGCTGAACTATGTACCTTACATACAGACAAACAGATCATTATGTTGATTATTCTATTGACAACATTGCATATTATAAACATATTTAGAAAAACAAAACTGTATAAAATAGTAATTATATAAACATCCAGGTTCATTATTGATCAACGAAAACCCTCTCGTCTATTTTCTTATTTATCCCGCAAATATACAATAGTGTTGAAATTAGATTAATTTACGCTTCAGTGGGGGAAGTCGACCGAAGGCCCTCTATGACAGGACTGACTAGAGGTATATTGATTGGAGAGGAGGCATCAACAAATCCCACAACACTTCCACTGTCTTCAACATCATCATAGCTGCAGTTAAACATAAACGGGGTACTGCTATCACCATTAACTGTGCACAGGACCCTTGATTAGGGATATGTTATGGACGCTACAGAGACGTGCTATTCCAGGAGACTACTGAGCAATGTGGACGTACCAACTAATGCCATGATTCATCAAAACGACACAACAAAATGCCAATAGAGTTAAACACGTTTTCTCTTCTCCTTTTTTGCCTAGTGGATCGACTGTTTTCACAACTGTTCCAAAGGAGTGATCGGCTTAAATAGATCTCTACGGATAATGATATGGAGTAAGACAGTGTTGGTAGGGAAACTAGATAATCACATCAATAACTGGCGACAGTCGTAAAAAGCAAAGGAGTTGAAAACATAGCATAAAACCGTGTATGTATTTTACTAATGTGTATTCTTTGTTTGACAGCATTGCAAACAGCTATTGTTTATACCGTTATCTGGAAACAGTGAATGATAATATGTGATGTGTTATAAAGGAAGCAGTGAACAAACGAAACATTTTCTTTAGCGAAGAGGTTGTGTCTTATATAGTTATATTAACAAACAAACTGATATAAATGCCGGATTTGTGTACATTCATACTTACACTCAGTGGACTATTGTGTCGCATACTTCAGAGGTAAGACATTGTATTATTGTGGTTTGCTATTTTTAATATATATTGATGTGCAAAACGAACAAAAAGATAGTTTATGTTATAAAACGTATGTGAATGGATATACTAGTGTTTAACGAGTACACCTACAATATAGAGTACCTGTCGTAACGCATGTATTGTTAGATTCAACTTGGAGATTGCTATTTGTCACATTCAGAGGCTGTTAAACCGTACAAACTCCTTCTTTGAGAACCATGTCTTCCCTTTACATGTTGGTTTCCGTTTGTGAGTTGATCAACGGCAATAACATGCTAATACATTACATCAAATCTCACGCCTAGTTAGCTCTCTAATTTGGTGTAAACCGTTTGCAAACATTGTCAGCAAAGAACTCGTTCGTCAAACGTTTTCCAACGGGTTTGTTTGAACCAGGACACCGAGAGAGAGTTTCGTCAATAAGCCATGTTAAGGACAGTCTGTCGTTATGATATATTATATATTTCTTACGGTACATTTCAGTCGTACAGATACAACCTAGTGATATATTCACTCACCGTCGCTCCTGCGCCATCTGGCGGTTGATGTTATCTGTAAGCATATTTGCTATGCTTTAATTACCATTTGATATTCCATACTTTGTCGCATAGCGTGCTTGGTGAATTGTGGTGGCGAGTAACATGTGTTGACAAATAGCACACTATGGCAAGAGAGGTTAGACATAGAAGTAGTACATTAACGGTTTTTTTATTGAGTATTGCTACTATAACGAGACAATTTATGGCGTTTGAATATGATTTCTCTGTTTATTTTACGACTATATGGTCAAAACGTAACATCAATTGTAGTATTTTAAAAGCCTCATACACAACATTCTATTCTTTATGAGAAGCCAATAGTAGCAGCAGCTTTCTCTGTAGAATGCACAAGCTGTGTAATTATGTTTGATCCGCTGTGGTATGTTCTTGGAAGGCAATGCCTCTAGATCCTTTGTTTATGGAACTATTTATACACGCTATGATATTTACAAATGAATCGTACTCGATGGCAGATTTATATATAAATCTAAAGATCTTAAAGATTAGTATAACGGCAGAAAATGTAGTTGGACATAACGGGAAACGGTCGAATAACCATTGATAACAGTTTAATCCAAACCATGTATCACAAACTACAGTTTGTACCTTGTCAATACAAGTTGAATATCCTGTTCCTTTACATCATATACACGTTCGAGCTATTTTAGGCCATTATCTACCTTTAAATCCATGGGAATCACAGACTTTGGTTACTTTCAAGATGAGTTAATAAAGGAGAAGCCTGAATTGTTAGGTAGAATAGTGACGTGCCTTCACAACAAGCAGTCTCGTAACAAACCATGAACGTATAACCTGTGAGTATAGAGGAAATACCGTAATACATTTAATAAACGTAAGTTGTGTGTGTAATACATATAACTTCATATTAGATAATGCAACACTAGTTTGGTAAACAGCTCTAGGCTACTACGTTATCTAAGATATTAACTTAGAATGAGTGTTGCCACTATAATGCATTATATCATTGGTCCCGTGTCAAATAGCACCCTATAAATACTACACAAAACTGGCGATCTATCATATATAGCAATGCCTGTCGTTGGGCCGCCACGTGTCTGCCAGACCAAATCACAAGATGTTTCTAGAGAAAACCTTTTAGCGTCTAGGAGTTAATTTGAGGTTTTAGGAAAATAAATTATGTTTCGGTCTGGTCCGTTCTGATGGTTACTGGCAGATGAATTTCGCTTTGTCTGCAGCAGTTGGAAAATGTGCTAAATGTTATGCATGCACGATGTAGTTTATGATGATGTTTAAGGCATGATCTTTGCAGGTGTTCTATGTAGAATGATTCCCTCTGCTGGTAATGCATATGTGTATACCTATATCAGATGACATGGCTTGCTTTCAATTTAACAACGCCATAACAGTAATCATATCTAGCATGTGTTCAAATATGAAGTATTGGAAACTCGTGTAACACTTGCTTACCAATGAGCTAACTTGTAACACAATGGTTCCAGGGCCAATGAGCTAACTTGTAACACAATGGTTCCAGAGCCAATGAGCTAAATTGTAACACAATGGTTCCAGGGCCAATGAGCTAACTTGTAACCCAATGGTTCCAGGGCCATTGAGCTAACTTGTAACACAATGGTTCCAGAGCCAATGAGCTAACTTGTAACACGACGGTTAGAATCTTACATTCAATGTTCTGATAATACAAACGTGTATGACACTCGTTACGTAAACACTATTAATTAAGGCGACATTTTTGTTTACAGTATAAATTCATATTACTCAAACACGAGTTTATTTTATTCCCCAAGTGACGACCTAGGCATATTTCTCGTCATGTCCTATACCCATGGCTTTGTCCTATTCTGAACTTGTCAGGGGAAAACATAATTTGGCAAGGAACAGCTTTGCAAACATCTCAATGTGTCAATGTAACGTAATTATCCAATTTTGGAGTCCAAGAGGGATAGACGATCAATCAGAATCAATCTGAGCAAGAGAATAGTCGTGTTGTCTCTTTCCGTTTGCCATGATTGTTACTTTTGGGACCCAAGGGATAGGCATTGGAAAGTCTCAAAACCAGACATATTTATCTTTGGGTGCAACGATCATACTTTAAATGATATACATGTATTTTAAAACGTTGGTTAAGTGTAATTGGTAGAGTTTAACAGTACTTACTTCAATACCTCTTGTGGAGCAACACAACACTGAACAACTACATAATGCAACAGTACAGCAAATATAACGTACACTTAATACGGAAATAAACAATCCATGAAATTCGGATCAGTTTGACGTTACACCAAAACATGTGGGTTACAAAAAAACGGTTGGGAAAGCGTCTTTTTATAGAGTGTTATTATTTCCCAATAAAAACAGGTTTTTACCCTTGCATTCATTTATCGTAATGTGTATGAACTAGAAAGTGTTGTTGTTGAAGAGATTGATTTGCTCACAAAGAACAAATTGCAATACAACGGAACTATTTCAGGAAACACCAAATCCATTTCTTTTTCCGGAAAACCGTGCATTGAGTCTTTATTTAGAAAATGATAAATCGCTTTCACAGCCCTCGGAATGTCTGCACTAATCACAAGCTGTTAAAAGACAATCCTTAAGGGAATTGGTTTAAACCATTATTCACAAAACATGTTAACAAATCTAACAAGACGTTCAGATGTCAATATTCATCCGAATAAAACATGTTGACATTTGAATAGTTCAATAAAAAGCACATCCAGAAAAAGGAAGTTCATATGACTTAACTTTTAAGAGTTCCAATCATCCGACATTTATGAAGCCACTATATAGTGAATCAAATTAAACAAATAAAGATAAGCAGATCTAGTGAATAATTGATGGTAGTTCAATGCAATCTTAACACGCCAAACACACAGTCCCTCGGTTTATTAACAACGTTATATCTCTCATTCAAGTTTTAATAATTTCATAACTAATGCATGCAAATAGTCACTAAACCTCCAAGACCTTTCAAGAACCTCCCACTTCCACACTAGTAGTTACCTTTAAATCAGAATAGTCGATCAGACTATTGATAATTGAATTACTTCGGAGCGTATAATTTCTCTAACAAGGTGTTTCACTATATCTAGAGATTCCTTGATTAGCCATTGGTTCGGTATCACTGCAGGGTATGTCTGAAAACAATCGTGAACACCGTTTTAACCCAAGTATGAAAACACGTCTAACAACATAAACGTCTGGCGTGGAAATTGGATAAATTGACAAAACCCGAGACGAAAACCAATTCGATTTGACATGGATACCTCTGTTTTTTTCGGGACAACAATTGGGGTCCTTTTTTTGGAAGAAGAATTTCCATTGTTTCAAACCGATTGCTAACAGTCCATCACCTAGCAAAGTCCGTTATTACTATTGTCACGCATACAAGGACCGTTGTTGCAGCTGTTTCTCTCCTGTTAGATCGCTTAGGTAGTTTTGATATATACTTGATTAGTATTTTATAACATAGTATATAAGCATGCATAATAAATCGTTTAGAGAAACTTTAGAGAATTTATAAAACAGATTAAAGATGAAATGATTTTAGATTGCAACTTTGGTGCCATAGTTAATAAATATAAAACTTATCACACATCACTGTTATATGGAGTGTTTCTATATTCATTGTGTTTGTTGTCACGTGTGGCTATGATGAGTGTGCTCATTGGGTGTCAGCTGTTGAATTTAGTCTTCCATTTTTCACACCCTATGCTATTTTAGTAGAAAAAAGGATAATAACTCTGCCATCCATATATTCTTGTTGAGTGAAGGATATTAACGTAGTATAGTGTTGACTTTCTGATCGTTCACCGTTTAGTTTTATATTCATACCGAAATTTAGAACCAACCCAAAAACGGAAAGTATATTTGTTTGTGTGAGCAAGTGCGCTAGGTTTTATACGGCACATTGCAATTGTAACAAGAGATTGAAATTAAAGAACAACACTTCAGTTCAGTTTTGTGTATTTAGATGCATATACAAAGTGGATACAGTGTACTCATACACGTGATTAAGATTGAACACAACTATAGATGAGATGAACTTAGTGCGGTTATTATCATTGAACAGTCCAATATAAACATGCTCAATTACGTGCTCTCTAACTGTTCAAAGCATGTACCGCTTTACTATGTTCTAGCAACAAAACTATCTGATAAAAACTATTAATTCTAAAGGCTGTCCCGTACTGCTCACAACTGCTTTCATATAATATTCGATCGGGTTAATGACTGACTTTATTTGACTATAATTGACAGTGTGATATAGTTATCATAGTATAGGATTTTGGATACGTATACACGTGTTGATTACATTAGGGGTAATATTAGATACGACGTTGTTTTCTTTCTTAATTCTGACTGTAATGACTTTTTTTTGCCAAATTCAACTACGTCTGTAACTTGTAAATTTTCAAAGATATCTTTATATCATTGTTTGGCAGCGGTTGATGTTTATTGTTGTACAAATACTATACTATTGCGTGCATCGTGGTATAGCCCAGTGGTAAGCTAACAGTCACGTATATGCTATATTGCTTTCCAATGGTATGTATTGATGAAAGGCTCATAAAACATAACAAATCTCTTTCTAGTATACAGCCGCTTGATTACACGAGTTGGTATATATTATTATGATAACATAACTAACACTATTGCAATGAAGCACATGTTAGCGGGATCAATGTTCAAAATAAAAAATAAAAAGAAAACGTAATAGTTAACAGCAGTAACGTTGGCATCTACTGACCATGTGTTTCTTACAACATCGCTTGATAAATAGATCGTGATCTCATAGGTCCATAGAGGTTGACCAAAGGTTACCTCCAAATACTTGACCGCCCATGATAATATTCATATTTACGATTTCCATATTCCTTGAATTAAGCGTACTCCTGTAAATTGTTCTTTCAATCAATGTTGTGAAAGGCTTGGTAATTGGAGAGTTTGATTCACCCAGCTTTCCTTGCGTGTTTGTTAACAGGGAGAAACACGTTTTACTGCCCAAGAAGTCTTATACGATATGAACGAAGCAATTAAATCTTACAGGGCAGCCATAAGTGTGAGTGAAAGGTTCATTGCTATAGAATATATTGCACATATAAGTAGAGATGGATCCTGTGACATGGCAATGGATATGGTTCTCATGATACAACACCTCGAGAAGTCTATACTAAACATACATATTGATTCAAATATTATTTATCAAGGTCACCGTTTATAACCCAGTTTTTATTCATACTAAACTGATGCCTGTGTTTGTTCGTGGCCGACTTTTAACGTGTGTTTTTTTCTATTTCTACCCGGAAAAAAATATGATTCTAACGGCATGTTTAACTCAACAAACTAGTGTCGCATTGTCCGTATTGAATTTAGATTTTTATTATGCCCAACGACAACTGAGAGATTCTTCGACGAGTGTTTTTTTACATTTAGAAAGAGACATGTCATAAATCATGTATCTTGACAGCCATATTGGGAAATGTGTCAGTTACCATGTTAGGTATAAAGATGTTTTAGCGTATATGTACACGAATGTTTAACTTCATAGAGTACGTTTTAAGTATGGCCAAACTTTATTGTAGTTTCAATAAAATCAAATATAATACATCGCACATAGCATTTAAGGAGTATGACCAACATTATTATCTAGTATAGAGACTCACGAACAAGCTGATCAAAGCATAATCTTGGAACTCCATTAGGTATTATATTGACTATCTCTAAGTTTTAGACTTTAATAGTTCGCTGTTCTAGTGACATAATATTCTATTTTCAGTATTAACTATTATAACATCATTGGTGTGTTGTATGACTAGATTAAGGTCACATTCACATGATTTCAGTTTCATGACGTTTGACATGGTGCAACCGGAACAACTAAAAAGTTTGAATTTTTCCTGTTTGATCATCGCAATAATATATTTGTACTAAAACATTCACGTAATTACAAAATGGCACATTGGTTCATGCCCTTATCTCTATGATATGTGAATGAAAATATTACTGAAATTGACAACTTACGCCTGAAAGTAAATATGATTTGTCAAGATACGCACATATCATCTCTGCCTGTAGCATTGAACACACTTATTTATTTTGTTCCAGCATGTATATACTAGTACGCTCCACCCGCTAGTCTGGTAAACGAAGAGAGTTATCTTCATCTTACATTGACACCTGGAGTGTAAAATAATAACATGTTAAACTGAATGTCGTGTTACATATCCACATGAATACATTGGAACATAGAGAGTGATCAACCACAAACTTGCGTGTATTGTCAGAAGGGTATAACTGTATAATTCTTAACATTTAACCATCTTTTAATAAATGATGTTATGTAAAATGATGTAATGTTAAACATTGTTATGTAAACTATGAAGGAACAAGAAGGGAGTACTAACATTTTGAACACTAAACAGTGGTCACACACACGGAAAAGAAAAGAAATCAAAACATATTTGAAGATTTAACACGATGAGAACGCGCGTGTCCTTGTGAATGTTTACGAGGTCAATATACAAGATACAATAGCCATTCATATCCTTCATAAACAGCAACAAGGCCATTTCTCAATGTTCAGTTGATAGCAAACCCATTGAATACCAGCGTCTAGGTTTAGACATATACCATAATTCAACGGCATCATCGTGTGTATATTGACACCGCTCGTTAATAAGAAATGTATTGCAACACAGTTATGTTTATTTTAAGTAGCTGCAAATTGTTTATATACTTAACGTGTATATACATGTAACACAATGGATATCTCCTATATAGAGTGAATGATATACTTTGGTACTGTGGCTCAAACCATACCACCGCTAAGAATGTACTGCATCTATCGCCTATATAGAGTGAATGATATACTTTGGTACTGTGGGTCCTACCATACCACCGCTAAGCAGGTACTGCGTATATCTCCTATGTATAGTAAATGATATACTTTAGTACCGTGGGTCCTACCATGC
>ENA-OREC01002022-OREC01002022.1-marine-metagenome-genome-assembly--contig:-NODE-2022-length-10842-cov-12.783465_pt1 | contig 10842 bp, 8 predicted proteins | sample MGYA00248626_ERZ508543 | MGnify/ENA primary metagenome ERZ508543 (study PRJEB26211, sample SAMN05518279) | marine metagenome | isolation source: Puget Sound, Washington, USA | host: Bankia setacea... | reverse complement strand
GTTTAGCACTGAACATTCAAAACGGAAAATACTGGCTCTTTCAAGAATTAAGATAGGAAAATAAATGTCATGGATAAAATCTGGGACAGAAAATCCTTCGAAGTCGGACGTCATTGGCCTTTGTGGCGTGGATGAAAAAACCGAATGACCACGCAGAACCGACAAAAGTCGAACACTAAAAAAAATCTAAGAAAATCATCATAAAGTCTGGCTCATGTTTAATCCAAAATAGTTCATGCAAAATTATAAATATTTCAAAATGTTTACCCATGAATCTACATAAGCATTAGTTGTATGTGTAAGAACAAAACAACAAAGCTTTTTTTAAACTAGGTCGGCAATTATTAGAATTAACTGCAGATTAATAAGCTATCTCAAGAGAATTCAAGGAGACAAATGATTCCTTTATAAAATAGAAAAAAACACAAGAAAATAGTACACAGTTTGTTTATAAGATCTGGTTTTAGAATTATATAAGAACATGAAAATGCACTGAAGAATAACTTACAAGCGACATGTATACTATAAGGTAACAAGAAATCAAATTAACAACTCCCACTTCACTCTTAAAATCAGTCTGTTTTTATCATGAATAAAACATGGCTCGTTTCTTTCTTTGTGTATAGCGGAAAATCAAGGGACTGTGTGATAATTGCAATTCTAAATTATACATCACCCTATAAAACCTACAAAATATACTATGTAAAAGATACCAGTAACAGTTGATAACATATTCAATATAAAAAAACGTTTGTGTGTCTACAAATAGCATAAGAAATCATAATACTTTACTGGCTTTGATTATCAAACAAACAACTGAGCTGCTAAAATAGAAATAATGCCCGTGTTCCTACTGTTAAAACTGTAAAAATATATTCTGGATCCTGGTTTTACGCTATATGTCTGGTTTTACGCTATATGTCTGGTTTTACGCTATATGTGTTTAAATGTGAAATCATTATCATTGATGCGAATATGCATACATTTTTTCCCTGATTTTGGTTGATCAATTGACCCCTTTATTTTAATATCACTGATTATAGAATTCAAATAAAATACTTCCCAGTAATGATAGGTCTTAAGTCCTATAAACTATGTGACTTAAAACCTTTCATTATCAGGGCGTTGTAATATCCAAGGGTTGTTTGATAACAAAAAGGGCCAATAAAAAGCACGAAATTTTATGCCACGAAAATCCATCATTGGGAAGTACAGTATAGTTAATCTAGTGACAAGAGAAGTAATAATACTAGCATTGTAAAACATGTATTAGGAGACAAACAAATGTTGAGGAAGCTGTTGACGTGTTGGGTAGCTGCTCTGGGTGCCAATGTTTTGTACGCTCACTGATGCAATTTCAACTGCCTTCTCACAGATTTGGACCAATGAAAGTCGAGGATTAGTGGCAAGGAAATATGCAAGTGCCCCTATAAAGCTATCCCCTGCTCCCTGAAATAGTTATACATACATTTATATACATGTATACACCGGTTTCACACCATTAACCAGTGTTGCACTTATTATTCATTAAAACTAGAAATTGATCAGAAAGCTCTAAAATCAGAAGTAATCAATTGTGAATATTTAAAAGCGATAATGATAAATTAGTAGACATTTGTGTAAAGTGCATAGCACAAATCTAACCCATTAGGTCCAAATTTTGGATCAGACGGACAGACAGATAGATGTACATCATCAATACATAAGCAGGATTTTGTTTGTGCAAACCAACCAAAATTAACTGGAAGTCAAAGTACGCATATGTATCAGTGATTAGAAGTCATTTTAAAGAAAGTTTTGCGACACATTTGATGTTCCTGGCAACTTAACTAGTTTGTAAATAACTAGTGTGTGACATAGTGTAACTTACTGTTGTATCTACAGGGTGTACCGATGGTGCTGGTACATGTACACAATCCCCACCCCTGGTCTCCATGACAACACATCCCAGTTGACCAAGAGTGATGATGACACTGGTACAACCAAGGTTCTGAAGTGCACTACAACTCTGCTTTGCCTCCTCCACACTGTCAACTTTATGACCTGTTAGGATTTCTGCCTGTAACATAGTAAGGCATGAATACAACCATTTTTATCATTTGGTTGGCCTTGTTTAAAGTGTAATACAACCATTTTGAATATAAAGGATTTTCCATAAGTTGTTATTTGATATAAACGTTTATGACAAGAGTTAAGGAGATGTTATTGAGCTAGCATCTAGCAGCTTTATAACGTTTTTGGAACAAGATTAATAAAAGTCTATTTCAAAATGACAACTAGTGTTATATTCTTTTGATCACATGACACTGACCCACCCCACGGGTTTCTCTGGCTCTGGTAATATAAGACTAGTGTAATACAAATGTGTAAAGGCACACATGTGGAAAAAATAACATTCTTGAAGATATAATGACAATGGGCATAAATAATTCAGACAAAATATGCCACATAAAGCATGCAAATAAGAGAATACTACCTCTGTTTCATTTGGGCAGAATATGTCAGAGTTCTCCAAAAACTCCTTGCCCAGTTTTATTGCAGGTGCTGGATTCAAGATGGTTCTCACTGAAAACAAATATGACAGCAATGATTAAAACAATATATTGAAAGTTTTGTCCGAGAAGAGCTTGATATTTAACCAAAGCGACGGACAGATAGACTTCATCAATGCTTAACTCACATTTGTTTATGCAATCTGGACCATCATGCCAGGTTTAACATTTGGGTTTTAGCTCGTACAGACACAATCACCACAAATTCAAAAATGATTGCTAACAAAAACGATCTATAATTTGTGATGAACTTGTTTCTTGAAGCTGTAAAACAAATAAAAGTTAAAACTACAATCAAGTATACCTTTATGTTTCCTTGCTAGTTTCAATGCTGCCAATGTGACCTCTGGTTGGATCTCTAACTGACATACAACCACCTTTGACCCTGAGATGACTTCTAATGCAGATTCTAGGTCTGACTCTGTGAGCAGTAAGTTAGCACCAGGCACAATCACAATACAATTCTGACCTGCAAAAAGCCAATGTATATAAAACAAATGTTCTTGTATAACTATCAAATGCCAGATTGAACAATTACAAAATAAAGAGTTTGGTTTGGTTTGGTTTATACTAACTTATATACTTCAACTCGAATGACGCAGCCCTGCTAATCAAATCATCCTGGAACCAACCGCTACTGAGCAATGAGGTTAATGGTTCTTGCTAAAGGAAACAATGAAGCAAGAAACAACCCCACCTGGCAGGCAATCCAAAACAACTCACACCTGGCAGGCAATCCAAAACAACTCACACCTGGCAGGCAATCCAAAACAACTCACACCTGGCAGGCAATCCATCAGTTACAAGTCTGCCCAGCTAACCACTTATCTACACTACCCTCTATACACATTAACCTTTCTATATTTCTCCAACAAATAACCATTAACTGAAGGTGTCATGCCTGTTTTTGAGCTTATACGATCTAGTTTTCTATATTCTTTGTTTTGAGCTTAAAAGATCTAATTATTTAATATTCTTCGTAGAAAACATCAGTCATCATAAAAGTCTCTAGTTGAAATGTAAATTAGAAATGCACTTTTTGCCATGGCAAGAAAGAAAGATGCATGAACAGAATGGACTCAGGAAAATCTTTAGGTCCCTTTGTGTAATATTCCAATAGCAGGGGACACAAACATAATAACTGTGTTTCTGCTTAGAAATTTAAATAAAAAGTAAATAAACAATAAAATCTATAGAGTTGCTCCACCATTTTTTGTTCAAAATATAATTGATTCTCAAGAACAAAAGCAACAAATGCATTTGTAAACCTCAGGTTTGTTACTGTCAATAAACTAAAATATAAGGCACCAAATACCTGTAGACTCGTTGACAAAACAAGGGGCCACACCAGTATTGGCTTCAGCAGTGGTGAAACAATACCCTGAAACATGGAAACACTATCACACTTACTGACATGTCACGGTGTCTTCTTGTTTCCTTGAAAATACAGTAAAACCATTATGTGAATAATCATTAATGGTACAAAGGGCTTCACCAAGAAAACAACAATTACACATGTTCATACATTTGGTTTTTTATTCAATGCCTTGAAGCATGTATCCCTTGAGTATTGCCTTTTCAGCCAAAGATTTACATGAACCAAACTTAGCTAAAAGTACTATGTTTAACATTAACTATGGCAAGTCCATCTCTTATGATAAAGATCTGAAACTATGGATGGAAACAGCACATACAATTGTCAACAGACATTTAGAGAAAACAAGCTACACTAGCAGTATGACTAGAGAGCCAGAAAAGTCTTTTTAGTGTAGAGGTACTATTACATTTGTTCAGAGTAACTGTGTAAAGTTTTATAAATATTGGTTTATCTGTTTAGGAAGAGTTGCACTTACGAGCAATGTGGACAGAAGGACGGACAGGATGAGTCCTATATACCAAAGAAAAAACTTTGTTTGCAGGTGTATAATAATAATCAAACGATTGATATACCAGCATTCATGTTGCTAAATAACTTCAGAAGAAGAAAAAATAGAACAACTAATTAGCTAATGGTTGAAATATGGAATTATGAATGTGGTTGCAGCATGGTCAAAGGGAGATCAATCTTACTTGTGTCTACTCCTAAATCTTTGAAGTTTTTCAATGTGCCTTCACCAAATGTGTCCACCCCTACCTAAAGAATAGAGCATACACATAATTATAGAGACTGTATATAGGCAACAATGGTTTGTATTTCACTCCATACCTCACTGTATACCAACATCCTAAGCACATTAGTCTGGCCTTGTTCAAGGTGAATGTGGATTTGAGGTGTATAGCTCTTTTTCCTTTTGATTATGATTAAGGGTATATTCAGGACATAAAATCCGGAGGGTACCTTTTTGCCACCCTTGAGCAGTTTTTATCACCATTTTTTCTGAGCATGGTGATATTGCTAAGTTTGCTTATATTGTTCCACCACAGGGATATCATACATGAGGTATACTATATCTTTTTCAACCTAACTTTATATCTAAAGTTATCCTACTGGATGAGGACCATTTTCTGCAGGTTTTATGCATATACATGTTGTCCTGTTAACTACGTTACCTTGTAAAACTCCATAAATTTACGTTACTAATAACATTTAGATGATGTATACATACTTTATATATAATTAAACGTAAACAAATTTACACTGTATTCTCATTGTGTAAAGAAACATATCTACACCATACCTAAGTTTTTATTGTAAATGTGCATTATATATTTATTGTACATGTTCTTTACATACGAATGCGAAGGTGAAATGAGTGTAGAATAAAATATGTAACATTTAAAAATGGTTTAAATTGTTTTAATTGCAGTTTCCAATTTATTATAACACAAATTGTGTTGTTCTGTTGTTAAACCTAATGAACTAAATGTTTTAAGTCTATGGGAAGAAGATTGTAAACTACGTTACTTTAATTAGTCTACGTTACCTTATTGCAGGGAGCTAAAAATTTCAAAACTTTTTCTCCAACAATTCAGCATGAAATTAAAAATGACATATAAAACTACAAGTTAAAGATATAACTATGTATGCTTAACAGTTGTCTAAAGCCTAGTTAAGTTATTCAGTAAAACATTCTTCCTGATACCTTCAAATGAAACGTCGACTTACAAAGAAGAGATGTTAGGCTTAACGAAAGTATTAGGGTAAACAGTAAATTATCAATCTTCGAATACCTCAATTTTGCTATAATATGTTTTAGTAAGACATAGAATATGTATAAATAAGACGTTAACAACAAATCAAATGTCAGTAAAATAGACAAAATAATTACATCTTAAGCTAATAGCTATGTTAACTCTTCTAGAACTCTTACAATACTACAAGATAATAAAACAGTAACAATCTAATTCACTGGCGAACTGCTTTCTCATTATTGCATTTAATATTGCAATGAGGGACACATGTAATTGTGTATGTAAGCTAATAAAAGAACACCTGATTAGTTTAAGCACAGCCAGCCATAATAATGCTGTAAATGCGGGCCAACTTCTCCAGGCATACGCTATCTACTTCCATGAATCTTGAAAGGGATGATCAGAAGCTTTGGAGACTTATCAAACAACTGAATGACGAGGACATTCAGAGAGTTACAACTCCTTGGAAGACATTCAGTGATACGGTGAATGGCAAACAGAAGATGTAAGTAACATCTCTGTCAATATGAAACACCAAAGAGAAGCAAGATATGAACAAAGAGAGAGGAAGACTCAGAGATGACATCGGATCACATACAAGAGTGTCTGACACTAAGCGGGCTTCAAGCAGCACAGCCAGTTGAAAAAAACAAGAAGTCTCTAGACCAGATGGAGTCACAAACAAAATGTTAACACATTTGGGCAATTCAGCAATATGCAAACTCCTGGAAATATAGCTGGTCATCATGTACACTGCTACAGATATGGTGGGCGGCAATCATTATACTCATATCTTAGAGTGACAAAAGGTTCACATGGAAGCCACACATTGGCCATGTAGAGGGGAGGGTCGACACAAGCTGACGATAATGCGTAAGCTTGCAGGGACAATATGTGGGGATTGATGGGCAGGTACTTAAGACAAGCTACCAGGGAGCAGTTAGGCCCAACCTAGAATACTGCTCATCAGCATAGGTCACTTCAGTCAAAGGCAACCTTCAGAGCTTGGATAAATCCAGGCACTACGCATTATCACAGGAGCCATGTAGTCCACCATGAAGGAACACCAAAATCCAGGCACATGAATATGAGTGTCTACCGGACAATCACATGAAAGACAAACTACAAAGCTACACCAAGAACAGATTGAAGCGTAGTAGCTTTGTACATGAAGCCAAGAAGCTGAAAAAACAACATGCTCTTGTCCTAAATATGCCCGTTACCCTCCTGTGTATGACTGATATCATGAACATAGTCGAAATTGATCTATCAGCAGTGACAATTTGTACAAAGGTTACCTCACCTTGAGCATGGAATAGATGATGACAATACCAAGCGAACTAAGACTCTAGCCATGATATATGAACAATATCCACCAGCTTGGACCCATGTCTACACTCATGGCTCCGGAACTAATGTCATTCAGAATGGTGATACTGGTATTGCCATTTACTTCCCTAACAGCAGCAAAGAAACAACCAGTGCAGAAACAAGAATACACTACAGCAACTACAAAGCACAGAGTCAGAGGCATTGAAGAAAGTCATCTCTCTTGTGGACTCAAAACAAGAAGAGCGTCATAGCTGTATTTCTCACAGATACGCTCTCAGTTCTACAAGCCCTGACCAACAACACATTGCCACATCTAGCAAAAGCTCTGCAACTACTCAGCAACAACTGCAGAGTAGCCCTTCAGTGAATACCCGACCATTGCGATGTTTCTGGACATGAACAAGCAGACAAACTCGCAAAGGAAGGTGCTACTGTGAGCTACCAAAAAAGGCAACCATCACCAAAGCAATTATGTGCCAAGTCAAGAGAAGGATGCCTACCACCTTCTTAGTAGGTCAGAGCAAGTTATATTGGCAAGACTGAGAACAGGACACAACCGACTGAACACACACAAGCATAAAAAGCCAAAGATGGTACTGTGAGCTGTTTGTCCATGTGGTGAGGAAGATCAGACCAAGGAGCATATACTCCAAAACTGTGAAAGGCATGACCAGAATAAATATACAGATTGGCCGACTGAGAAGACACTGAATCAGAAACTGTATGGTGATGAGGAGAACCTCAGACAGACAACAAAGCGCATCCTTACGACTGGCCTGACCGTGTAACAGCGAACGAGAAGAAGAAGAAGATGAAGAAGAAGTTATGTACCTTGTTCATCTCTAAGGTACAAGTGTAAAAGACAAAAGCTACCATGCACCCTTTTATATGCATGTCACTGCAGTATTGACGGCAATAATGAAAAAACCCACTAGGTCATCAGTGAATTAGAATGTTGCTCTTTCATTCTCTTTTTAAGAGTTCTTGAAGATGTAATAGATATTAGTTTAACATTTCATTTATTTTTTTCTAGTTTACTGACATTTGGTTTATTGTCTATTTCTTATCTTAACATACTATTAATAATGATTTAGCATTTGAAGATTATAATGATAGACTACGTACTGTCATACTTTCGTCTAGCCTAGCATCTCTTCATTGTAATACGACGTCTCTGTTGAAGGTAACATGAACACTGTTTTACTGAATAACTTAACTAAAGTTTAGATAAATGTTCGTTAATATATTCAGCTACATTTGTAACTTGTAGTTGTATATATCAATGCATTGATTTTATTGAAATTCATGCTCAATTGTTGTGGAATAAGTTTTGAAAAACAACAACACTGGAATTGGGTAACGTAAAATAATTCAAACATTTAAAGTAACGTAGTTTACCATTGTTTGTCCATTCCTATTTCACTTATTTAACAACAGACCAACATAACTTTCCGTATAGTAAATTTAAACTGAAATTAAAACAATTTATAGCGTTCGACTTTGGTCGGTTTTGTGTAGTCATTCGGTTTTTTCATCCCCCCCACAACGGCCAATGACCTCCGACTTCGAAGGATTTTCTATCCCATATTTTATCCATTACATTTATTTTTCTATCTTAATTCTTGAGAAAGAGCCAGTATTTCCCTTTAATGTTCAGTGCCAGTATTATATCAATTAACCATTACTATTTTACTTCATTATTTACAATGTACTTCATTATTATATTTTATACAATATATATGTATAATATTTTCTGTAGGAACCCTAATAACATACATGTTCTTTCACCATATTTGCATCGTCTTTCCCATAACCAAATATGTGTTGGTGTGTTTGGAATGTCTTTTCTCAGTATACCAACATACTTTGAATTGTCTAAAATTGTCCAAACATATAACTGCTAAAATTACACAAATGTTTAAATGGAAAACTATACGCCGTCATGAGGTGGTCATGAGGTGGTTGCTCTCTGTAGTACCTTTCCAACCATAGCTGTTTTCCCTCCAAGTTTCGCTGTGGCTACACACTGGTTTGCTCCCTTGCCTCCATAGCCAAGGTTAAATTTGTTACCTTGCAAAGTTTCACCTGGCAGAGGAAATCTGGAAGCAAAACTAAAAAAAGAGACAGTATCATAAAGCTTGTTATAGATAATTGATAATATTTGGAATAAGTTTATGAACAATGTTTAATTTTTAAAGCAGTTTATACAGCTTAAAAGCTTGTATATTGCAACTGTGTAAAGTTTCATCATTATTCATTCATCCATTAAGGAAGAGTTGCACTAACAAGACATTTGACAGATTGGCAGACAGACGAACAGACATGGCGATTCCTATATAACTCCCAAAAACAACTGTTCAGTTATTACAATAACAATTTAACCCTGACTTCAGTCAAAGACAGCTTGAAGAATTCACAAGAATAATGTTCATGGTTCCTTCACATATAAAATTCAAACACATAAATAATACAAACTCTACTTTAATTTGCATCATTCCACTTTTAAATCAAGTGTTAATGATACATGTGTTTCTTTGCAAGAGTTTGTACAGATACATGTTTGATAATTTGTTAAACTTATTTGGTATGATCATGGGCAGCTATACTATTTATCATTGTTTGTGATGTTTAAAACTGTCTTTTGCCTGTCAATAGGTTTAATAAAATTTTGGAATATTAGTTTTGCATAATTTATCAGGTTTGAGAAATGATTCTGACAACATTTTAGGTGACAGGACCATTCATGTGACCAAATAAAAATAAACCGTTTGCAGTAGTGTGTATTTAAATAATAGTCCTGCCAACATTCTGAAAATTAAGATGTATAAACTAGAAAATTATGGTCAAACTATGAAACTCGCCAAGCATATGCTGAATGTGTATTAGTACCAGATGAGGCTATCCCATTTAATGTTAACAAAGTTCTCAATAGCAAACTGTTTGTATATTGTAGACTGAAAGTATTTGATAAATTATGCATTATCGATTGCAAAATTTGATAATTTGCTAGATGACATAACACAATTATCTTAAAAAAAATTTTTTTAGTTTTGTATCCGAAAATTACAACTATCCGAACATATGTTTACCCCATTACAAGTGAAATGTGTAGTGAAATCTCAATAGCAACGGTGATATCCATATCTAATGGAACATTTTATACCCAGCCAAATCTATGTTACAGGAACCAATGACTGTCACGTCCATTCTGAGTCGTGTGCTTTAAATGTTTCTATGTGGTTCAACTTCTACCAATAGTTGTCGTTCCTGTTCACATGATCGACACGCCGGGTACCAGATGAGCGTTATTTGTCTATTTGAACGATTCAGCCGGCAACCGGGAATGTATCGCGTTAGAGTTAATCCCCTTCGATAAACAATTTGGCACAGAAGCATGGGTGCCAAACAAAAACGTAAAACTCCGTCAAAGTCCGTAGAAACAGACGAATCTATCACAGAAACGTTTTCCCCAGTGTCAGTAGGTACGAAGGATGAAGTTGAATCTTCTATATATTGTTTTAAACCTGTCTCACAACTTAGTTCTTTCGTAGAAAACTTGTTTGTTTTAAAATATTTTAATGCAGAATATTACTACATGTGTATAAACAAACAAGAGTAATAACAACACCAATTGCAATTACGAGATGAATAACAAGTTCAAGTAGAAAAACGCTCAAACGTTGTTGTTGTTTACTGATAGTGCAAATGAGTATGTAAAAAAACCTATATCATAGTCTGACATGTATCCCGGTGTTACCAGTTTTCGCCGATGCAAGGAACAATATTACACAAGCGCTCGTCACATGCATGCTTTGTCAAAAGAAAT